>Ga0210387_10000578_pt1 | contig 26260 bp, 23 predicted proteins | sample IncBWC7OmetaG_FD_160108 | JGI IMG/M metagenome (GOLD analysis project Ga0210387, IMG submission 160108) | Forest soil microbial communities from Barre Woods Harvard Forest LTER site, Petersham, Massachusetts, United States - Inc-BW-C-7-O ...
TATCTGTGGCTGGCGCCCCAAGGGCCGGCCGATACGGGCACGATCGGATACAAGGGCTTCTTCTATCACTTCCTCGACATGAAGCACGGCCGGCGGTTCGTGCCGTCCGAGCTGTCGACCATCGATACCGCGCTCTTGCTCGTCGGCGCGCTGTTCGCCGGCGAGTACTTCGACTCGTCGACTCCCGACGAAGCCGAGATCCGCGCCTACGCGGACTCCCTGTACTGGCGAGTCGACTGGCGCTGGGCGCAGAACTTTCCGCCGCTGCTCACGCTCGGATGGACGCCCGACAGCGGGTTCTTTCCGTACGACTGGCGCGGGTACAACGAGGCTGCCGTACTCTATGTGCTCGCGCTGGGCTCGCCGACGCACCCGATCTCCCCCGACGCATGGCCCGAGTATCAACGGACGTATCGCTGGGGCACGTTCTACGGGCAGTCGTTCCTGCAATTCCCGCAGCTGTTCGGGCACCAGTACTCGCACGTCTGGATCGACTTCCGCAACATCGCGGATCAGTACATGCGGGCACACGGCAGCGACTACTTCGAGAACTCGCGGCGAGCGACGTATGCGCAGCGAACGTACGCGATCGCCGATTCGCTCGGATACGTGGGGTATGGGCCCGAAGCGTGGGGGTTTACCGCGTGCGATGGGCCCGCGGAGACGACGCTCGTCCTCGATGGGAAACGACGACGATTTCATACGTACTGGGCGCGAGGGGTATCGACGGTGCGTGTCGTCGACGATGGGACCATCGCGCCGACCGCCATCGGTGGGTCGGTTGTGTTCGCGCCCGAGATCGTCATTCCCACGCTGGTCAGCCTCCGGCACAAGTATGGGGACAACGTGTTCTCGACCTACGGGTTCGTCGATGCGTTCAACCCGACGTTCGTCCAGCCCGTCCCAGTCGCCGGAGGCCGCGTCGATCCGGCGCAAGGATGGTTCGACTCTGATTACCTCGGCATCGACGAAGGGCCCATTGTCTCGATGATCGAGAACTACCGGTCGGGGCTCATCTGGAATACCATGAAAAAGAGTCCCTATATCATCCGCGGATTGCGCCGGGCGGGATTCTCTGGCGGGTGGCTCGACCAAGCCGGACCTGTTCCGGAGCCGAAGCTCCCGCCTCAACCGCCACCGCCGCCGCCGATCGCCGAGCACGAGCTGATCCCATGAGGTGGCCGGTCCTCGCGTTGGCGTTCCTCGTGACGGCGTGCGGCGGTCGCGATAGCAGCACCGTCACGCTCAAAGTCTGGGGGCTCGGTCGCGAGGGCGAAGTACTGAAAGAGCTCCTGCCAGAGTTCGAACGGCAGCATCCAGATATTCGCGTCATCGTCCAGCAGATCCCGTGGACCGCGGCTCACGAGAAGCTACTGACGGCGTTTGTCGGTGATGCGACTCCGGACGTGGCGCAGATCGGCAATACGTGGCTGCCAGAGTTTGTGGCACTGGGCGCGCTCGCACCGCTGACGGCGGATAGCCAGGACTACTTCCCCGGCATCTGGCGCACGAACGAAATCGGCGGGACGCTCTATGGCATTCCGTGGTACGTCGATACCCGCGTGATCTTTTATCGCTCGGATCTTTTGGCTGCCGCGGGATACAAGACGTTCCCGACACTCTGGACCGACTGGCGCCAGGCAATGGTCAAAGTCCGCGGCGATCGCGCGGCCATCCTCCTCGCGCTCAACGAATGGGCCGGGCCGATCGTGCTTGGCATGGGCACGCGCGCTCCGTTCTTGACGCCGGACGGGCTGCATGGCGCGTTCCAGGAACCGCGATTTCGCCGGGCGTTCGCGTTCTACGTCGATCTCTTCCGCGGCGGCCTCGCGCCGGCGGTCAATAACGCGCAGGTCGCAAACCGTTATCAATCATTCGCCACCGGCGAGTTCTCCATGATCCTCTCCGGGCCGTGGGACATCGGCGAGTTCTCGCGCCGGCTGCCGGCGTCACTCGCTGGCAAGTGGATGACGGCGCCAATGCCGGCGCCTGACCCGCCGGCGCCCGGCTTGTCTCTCGCCGGTGGCTCGAGCCTCGCCATTTTCCGCCGCTCGGCGCATCAGGGAGCGGCCCGCGCGCTCATCGCGTACCTCTCGGAACCCGCCGTGCAGGTTCGCTTTTATACCCTGACGGGAGATTTGCCCGCGCGCGAGTCCGCGTGGTCGGATCCCGTGCTCGATACGAACCGGTACGCCGCGGCGTTTCGCGAGCAACTGCGGCACGTCGCGCCGACACCGCAGGTGCCCGAGTGGGAGCAGATCGTCACCGCGGTCGCGCGGTACGCCGAGGAGACCGTTCGCGGGGATATGACGGAAGACCAGGCGCTCGAGGCGCTCGATCGCGACGTCGATCGGATGCTGGAGAAGCGCCGCTGGCTGGCGCGTGCACACTAGTCGCGCGGCTTATTGGTTTTTAGCGCCGGCTCTCCTGCTCATCGCGGCGTTTTTTGTTGTTCCGATTTTCGCGTCGTTGGCTCTGAGCGCAACGGATTTCGATATCTACGCGGTGGCTTCGCCGGCCAATACGCGATTTGTCGGGCTCGGCAACTACACCGAGCTATTACAGAACCCTCTCTTTTGGACCGCCGTCGGCAATACGCTGTATTTCGTAGTCGTCGGCGGCCCACTGTCGGTAGCGGTCTCGCTCGGCGCGGCGTTGTTGGTAAACTCGAGATTGACCAAGGCCAAAAGTTTTTTTCGCGCCGTCTACTTCGTGCCCGTCGTGACCACCCTCGTCGCGGTCGCCGTCATCTGGCGGTATCTCTATGATCCGAGATTCGGCCTGCTGAATTATCTCCTGCATTTTGTGGGGGTGCGGCCGATCGATTGGCTCGGCAATCCCCATTGGGCCATGCCGTCGATCATTCTCATGACCGTCTGGAAGAATTTCGGCTACAACATGCTGATTTTCGTCGCGGGTCTCCAGGCGATCTCGCAAGACCTCTATGATGCCGCGCTGGTCGATGGCGCCAGTGCCATCCAGCGATTTCGGCATGTGACCCTGCCAATGCTCGGGCCGACGTTCCTGTTCGTGTCGGTCACGACGATGATCGGCTACACGCAGCTCTTCTCCGAGCCGTATGTCATGACGCAGGGCGGACCCCTGCACGCGACGTACAGCATCGTCTTGTATATGTACGAGGAAGGCTTTCGGTGGTGGCACTTGGGTTACGCGGCATCGATCGCGTTCGTGCTGTTCGCCCTCGTGCTTGGCGGCACGCTCATCCAGCGACGGCTCAGGCGATGAAACGAGTCGCGCTTCACGCCGCCTTGGTGCTAGGTGCCATCACGACGCTCGCGCCTCTCATCTGGATGGTCGCCGCCTCGTTCATGCCCGCCGGCCAGGCGACGACGTACCCGCCGCATTTCATCCCGCGGCCGGCGACGCTCGAGAACTATCGGATTCTCTTCACGCGCCTCGACGTCGCGCGGAATGTCATGAACAGCGTGATCGTCTCGTTCGCCGCGACCGGCCTCTCGACCATCATCAACGCGATGGCCGGATATGCCTTCGCGAAATTCCGGTTCCGCGGACGGGATCCGTTGTTTCGGACGATGCTCGCGGGGCTCGTGATCCCCGCGCAGGTCGGCATGCTGCCGCTCTTCGTGATCATGAAGCAGCTGCATCTCGTGAATAGCTACTGGGCGGTGATCATCCCATCGATGTCCAGCATCTTCGGGATCTTTCTCGTCCGGCAGTACGCGCTGTCGATTCCCGATGAGCTGCTCGACGCCGCCCGCATCGACGGGGCGAGCGAGCTGGCGATCTTTGGGCGCATTGTGCTGCCACTCTTGCGGCCGATTCTCGTCACGTTTGCCGTGTTCATGTTCATGAGCGTATGGAATGACTTCATGTGGCCGCTCATCGTGTTGAGCGACGACGCGAAGTACACGCTGCCGGTGGCGCTCGCGAATCTGACCGGGGAGCATGTGCAGGATACGGAGCTCATGATGGCTGGGGCGGTCGTCACGCTCGCTCCCGTGCTCGCGGCCTTCTTGTTCCTGCAACGTTACTACATCGAAGGCATTACCATGGGAAGCGTGAAGGGATGATCGTCGCGCTCGCCATGCTCGCCATCCTTCAACCGCCGCCGAAGATGCTCGACGACTTCACGAGCATCGCGCCATGGGCGGGGGCGCCGGCGGAGGGCGTCAGCATGCGATTGGCGCGCGACTCGGGCGCCATGCGCATCGACTTCGACTTTCACGGCCATGGCGGGTGGGCGATCGCCAGGCGGCGCCTCGCGATCGATCTGCCGGAGAATTATGCGTTCAGGTTCTTCGTCAAAGGTCACTCGCCGCCGAACACGCTGCAGTTCAAGATGATCGACTCCACCGGCGCCAATGTCTGGTGGTGGGCGCGTCCCGATATGACCTTCATGCCGGAGTGGACGCCAGTCACGGTCCGGCGTCGGCGGGTGAGCTTCGCCTTCGGACCAATTGGCGGCAGCGAGATGCGCGCGGGCGGACCGGTCATCCATCACGTTGCCGCGATCGAGATCGCGATCGCCGCGGGAACGGGAGGACGCGGGTCGATCTGGATCAAGGCGCTGTCGATCACGCCGATCCCGCCATCTCAGCACACGAAGGTAGTCGACCCGAAGAGCTGGACCATCGATTTGCGCACGTACAGCGAGCTGGGCGGACTCGACATCACATGGGACACGACCGTTCATCGCCCCGTGCGCTATCGCGTCGAGTTGTCGGACGATGGCGATCAGTGGCGCGTCGTTCGTCACATCGCGCACGCCAGACTCGGGCACGGAGGACACGACTACGTCGTGCTTTCCGATGCCATCGCCCGATTCGTGCGGGTGCGGCCGGAATCAGGCAGGGTGCGCGAGCTGGACGACGAGCCACCGGCATTCGCCGACTCCACCGCGGGGCGATTTGCGCTCATCGCCCGCAACGCTTCCAAGGGCGAGTATCCGCGATATCTCCATGGCGAGCAGCCGTACTGGACGGTGTTCGGCTCACGAAACGGCACGCACACCGGGCTGCTGGACACCGACGGCAACGCGGACTTCGGCGCCGGCACGCCGGGCATCGAGCCGTTTGTGATCGATCGGGGACGCGTCATCTCGTGGGCCGATGTGCATGCCGAAGCGTCCCTGGACAGTGGCGATCGGCCGATTCCATCGGTGACGTGGAGAGCGAACGACTGGTCGCTCATGGTCACCGGGTATGGCACGCGCGATTCGCTGGGGCTGCGGTATCGGGTGACGAACACCAGCGCACACGCCATCACGCCGACGTTAGTCCTAGCGGTGCGACCGTTTCAGGTCGATCCGCCCTGGCAATCGTTGAACGTCGCTGGCGGGCCGACGCCTATTCGTTCGCTCGACCCGCTCGCGCTGCATCCCAGCGAACGACCGGCCGCGGTCGGCGCCTCGGCGTTCGCCGATGGCGACATCACGGAGTACCTGTGGGGTGGCACCTTTCCTCGCCAGAGCCAGGTAGACGACCCGGACGGGTACGCGTCCGGCGCGATGACATTCGCGTTGCATCTGGCTCCCGGCGAGTCGCATGATGTCTATCTGGGCACACGAAATAGCGACCGGTGGTCGAGCGACCTCGTGATCGACGGCCCGCCGCCGGTCGACGATCTCGCGCGGGCGATTCGGACCAGCATCGGGTACATCCTGATCGACCACTTGAAGCCAGGCCCGCGATCCTACGATCGCACCTGGATCCGGGACGGCACGCTCATGTCGGATGCGCTCCTACGTGTCGGCGACACCGCGACCGTGCGAAAGTTCATCCAATATTTCACGCCGCATCAGTATGCGTCGGGTCGGATCCCGTGCTGCGTGGACTCGCACGGGGCCGACCCCGTGCCCGAGCTCGACTCGGACGGCGAGTTCATCGCGCTCGTCTCCGAGTATACGCGCTATACCGGTGACTCGGCGCTGCTGCGGGCCGTGTGGCCGCATGTCCTCGCGGCCGTGGCCGACATGGACTCACTCCGGCATCACGACACCCTCGGCCTCATCCCACCCTCCATCAGTCACGAGGGCTACTCGGCCAAACCCGAGCACTCGGTCTGGGATGATTGCTGGGCGATCAAGGGCTACACCGACGCCGGCTATCTGACACAGCGGGACACGCTGTCGGCGCACTTGAACGCCGCGATAGCGCGATCGGGCGCATTCGTCCCGGGGGCGGTCGATATCGACGACTACGATCCGACATCGACTGCGATCGGTTTGTCCCCGACCGAGTGCGGTCTGCCCGACGCGCAGCTGCGGCGGACCTTCGTCATGTACGACAGTCTCCTCGCGCTGCGGATCGCGGGGCGGATTCCGGCGTACACGCCGTACGAGTTTCGGAACGCGGGCGCGCTCCTGCGGCTCGGCGACCGCGAGCATGCGTGGCCGGTCATCGAGGCTGGCGTGCGAGACCTCCATCCCGCCGCGTGGAATGCGTGGCCAGAGGTGGTCTTTCGGGATACCGCCGCACCGAACGTCATCGGGGATCGGCCGCACGGGTGGGTGGCGGCCGAATTCGTGCGAGCCGTGCTCGATCTGTTCGCGTACGAGTCGAATCACGATTCCACGTTGGTGCTCGGGGCCGGGGTCCAGCGCGCGTGGCTGACTCCCGGTGTGCGCATCGCCGGTCTCCATACGCCATTTGGCTTGCTGTCATTCCACGAATGGGATGATCATGGCATGCTGCGCGTGCACGTGGACGCCGGTCTGACGCCGCCGCCCGGCGGCATCGTCATTCGCTCACCCGTGGGCGCTGGCGACGATCGGATCGTCGTGCGGGCATTGCCAGCGGACGTGGACTTTCATGGCCATTGAGATCGTCCGAGCGGACATCTCGACGCTGGACGTCGACGCGATCGTCAATGCGGCGAATGCGGCGTTGGCCGGTGGCGGAGGCGTCGATGGCGCTATCCATCGAGCGGCAGGGCCAGAGCTCCTTGCCGCGTGCCGGGGGCACGGCCGTTGTCCCCCGGGCGGCGCGGTGCTCACGCCGGGGTTTCGGCTGCGGGCCCGATATGTGATTCATGCGGTCGGACCCGCCGATGGTGACGCGCAGGTGCTCGAACGGACGTACGAGAGCGTCTTTCGAGTCGCGGCTGACGCTGGCGACCACATCAAGTCCATCGCGTTCCCAGCGATATCGACGGGAGCGTACGGCTTTCCGAAGCGCGAGGCAGCCCGGATCGCGCTCGGCGTCATGCGACGTCACGAGGCGCGATTCGACCGGATCATCGCGGCGTTGTTCGACGACGAGTCTGTCGATATCTACCGGCGATTAGAGCCCTAGCGCCTCGGCTTCACGCTTCATCGCCTCGATGACGAACTGAATGTGTTCATCGAGATCGACGCCGAGCTCCGCGGCACCCTGCACGACATCTTCACGACTCACGCCGCGCGCGAAGGCTTTGTCCTTCATCTTCTTGCGCACGGATGACGCCTCGACGTCCGCGACCTTCTTTGACGGCTTGACGAGCGCCGTCGCGGTGATGAGCCCCGTGAGCTCATCGACGGCGAACAACGTGCGTGCCATGCGGGAGCTGCGGGCGACGCCGGTGTATTGGGCGTGGCCGAGGATGGCCTCGAGGACGTCGTCGGGACATCCACGCTCGCGGAGGATGCGGACGCCCTCGGAGGGGTGTCCCTCAGTCGGCGAGTGCTCGGCGTTTGGAAAGTGCTCGTAGTCGAAGTCATGGAGCAACCCCGCCAGCCCCCAGCGCGCCTGGTCCTCGTCCCACCGCTCGGCGTACGCCCGCATGGCGCACTCGACGGAGAGCATGTGCTTGCGCAGCGATTCGCTGGCCGTGTACTCCTGCACGAGCGCGAGTGCTTCGTCACGCGTCATGACAGCACCTTTCTCAACGTTGCGACGGCGGTCTCCAACTCATCCTCCGTGTTGTAGTAATGTGGCGAGAGCCGGAGCAGCGGCTCGCCTCTGGCGTCGTTCGCCCCTTCCTGTGGCTCCGAGACCCACACGTTCACGCCACGCGCGCGCATCTTGAGCTTGACCACCTCGGGATCATGACCAGACACTGCCGCGGTCACGATCGCGGCCCGATGGCGGCCGAGATCCGTCAAGCGAACGCCGGGCACATCGGCGAGCAGTGTCCTCAATCGCGCCGCCAATTCTGCCGGGCGCGTGAATGTGACGTCGCCCACCTCCCGGGAGTATCGGACCGCCGCTCCCATACCAAGGACGAGCGCGTACGCAAATTCCCAATTCTCGAATCGCCGGCCGCCAGAGGCGAGCGCATACGTATCCGGGCTCGTCCAATCGGCGCCGCGCATGTCGACGTAGAGTGGGTAGGCACCGCGGCCCGCGATCTTGTTCGCGACGTAGAGGAATCCGACACCGCGAGGCCCGCGCAGAAACTTGCGCGCCGCCGCGGCGAGAAAGTCGCATTTGAGTCGCCCGACGTCGATCGGGATCTGACCGACGCTCTGACACGCGTCGATGATGTACGGGATCTCGAGCTCCTCGGCGATCGCCCCGACGGCTTCGACGTTTTGGATCAGTCCCGAGTTCGTCGGGACCCATGTGATGGCGATCACACGACACCGTCCGTCCCGGGCCAGGGCGCGCACGCTGTCCGGATCGACGCCACCCTCCGGCAGGTCCGCCGCCCGGCGGATCTCGACGCCGAGTCGGCGGGCGAGCGATAAGTACATGAGCTGGTTCGACGGATAGTCGGCCCGGCTCGTGATAATGGCGTCCCCGGATCGGAGGTCGAACGCGGAGAGCGCCTGCGCGAACGCCACCGTCGCGTTCTCCACCACGGCGATCTCGCCGGCCGACGCCCCTATGTAGCGTGCCAGATCCGCGTAGACCCCCCGAATCTCGGTCTCGGCGGCTTCGTGGGCCTCGTATCCACCGATCTCGGACTCCAAGTGGATATGACGCTGAATCGCATCGGAGACCGCGGTGGGCATGAGCGCGGCGCCGGCATTGTTCAGGTGAATCCGTTTCTTACACCCAGGCGTGTCCGACCGCCACGTTTCAAGTGATGACATCACGCGTCAGAATAATAGGAGGAGTGGATCATGGCATCGCTGACGCCAGCCGAGCAGTGGATCCTGAGGAGCGTACCGCTCACCGACTGGACGACACCGAGCCAGGCGGCGCCGAATCTGTCAAAGCTCGCCGACGTGGACCGGATGGCGGAATGGGCGTACCTGTATTTGGAGACGTTGGCCCGAAAGGGTTACGTCGAGTCGCGCGCCACTCCCGACGGCACGCCCCAGTATCGTCGCATTAACAAGTAGCTAGCGCGCATCGGCGGGCGGCGCGAATCGCGCGTCCGGAAGCGACGGGTTCGCAACGATCGATGTAATGACGAGAACGACAGGCGCCGCCGCGACCGTTGCATCGCGCTCGGTGGTCTCGAATCGGGACCCGAGCTTCACGCCGCCGGCTTCGATGTACGACCGGTACATGGTCTGCCACGGACCGCCTTGCCACTTGACGGGGAGCCATGTCTCGTGGTCGATAAAATACGTGTACACGGTGCTGTCCTTCAGCGTCACCTGAACCTTGTACGCATCGCGTCCCTCGACCGGCTCGGTCCCGAGCAACGCGACCCGGTTCCCCTTCGCGGCGTAATCGACGAGGCCACTCATGATGTCCGCCTCGTGCGAGATGTTCTTTTGCTCGGCCGGCGTCATGAGGTTCGCCGTCTTCGCGCCGGGTGCCTTCTGCCAGCCGGTCCGACCATCGTACGCGCGCAGCAGTGTCTGCCCTGCCGACGTGATCTCCATCCGCATCGCATCCGGCAGCTTGTTCTCGATCACGAGGCGCGACGTGTCCTTGCCGTTGATCAAGAGCCCGATCTGCTTGACTGTCCGCAACGCGTGAATGCGATCCATCCCTCCGCGGGCGGCGACATCATGCGCTATCACCGACTCGACGGTTTCGACTGTCTGACCACTCGTGATCCATGCGGTCCACCAGATATCCCGCAGCATCCTCGCGCCGGCCACGAGGCGCTCGGCCGCAAACTTCCTGTCCTCGGCATCGGTCGTCGTCGAGTCGAACGACGCGTGCTTGTCGAGATCGTAGAGTCGAGGGACCAATGCGTTCGACTCGTGCAAGTACGCGAGAATCGCTGGACGCAGCGACGGGAACACGCGCGGACTCTCGTCGACGTGCAGGTCGCCGGGCGCGAAGTGGGTCTGGACAAAGATCGATTCGAACCGCGCGTGAAATCCGCGCGCGGTCGTGTAGGCGTTGGGATTCTCGCCGACCCAGCCGTCGAAATGGATCGTCGTGTGGTGCGGGTTCGAGCCATCCGCGACGTAGTGGCCGAGGATGCCGGCATCATTGATGATCCGCGCTTCGATCCAACTCTTCGTGCGCGCATCGGTCGCCGCGCGCCATAGCCGGAATTCTTCGCGCAGACGTTGCGAGAGCTCGAGAATGCGAAACGGCAACAGGCCCGCGCCGGTGGCGTCGACGCCATGGGCGCGGAGCGTGTCCAAATACGCGAAGCGATCGCGGGCATCGAGTGCGCCCGCGGGTACGCGTTCCAGGTCTAGGTAGTGATCCGGTGCGAACGCATCATCTTCTGCCGGGTCCAGCGTTCGCTCGGCGCGGCTCCTCCAGCGGTCCGGCTCTGGGTTCAAGTACGAGAGCTGATCCGCCGCTGAGCGGAAGAAAGCCGGCATATCGGCCGGGAGCGCTGCAGCTGCGGCGGCGCCGATCAGGCGGTGGCCGACCTCGCCCCAGTGGCCGAGGAGCGCGATGAGGAGCGCGGACAATTTCATGGGCGGTAATGTCGCAAGGCGACCAGAAGCTCGGAAGCCTGGCGTTCGGCAACCCTGACCTGGACGCGTTCTCTATTCTCGCCCTGCCACTCGCGGCCGAGTGTGATCGCGTGCTTTTCGCGGCACTCACAGGACCACGCGTGTAACGACTCAGTACCTATCGCTGGGACACGAAATGGGCCCGCCGTAAGGATGTGTGGGCAACGTTTTCTGCAGCCAAATCGCACCCAGATTGCTGTCTTTCCAGGCGAAATTCCCGTGCGCCCTCGAGCATCGATCTCGGTCCATCGCACGCGAATTTGCCGAGAGCCGAGCACTGCGAGCCCGCTGCGCGGACGCTGAACAGCGCGTACGATTGCCGCGCCGTATACCTCGGCCGCGCCCTTGTCGTAGAGGGCATTCGCGCATGCCGCCAGTGTCGCACCAGTTGTCATGATGTCGTCAGCGATGATCACCGAGCGATTTTTCACGCGGGCGGTCACGCGATATGCATCGGCGCTCGACGCCCTCCGGGCGGCCGCGCCAAGTCGCGCCTGACGGAAGTCGCGAATCTTCCGGAGCAGCGACCGAGTGCGAATGCCGGGGAGAGAGATGAGCGAGCAAAGGCGCGCTACGTGTGGGCGACGATCCTGATACGAGGGAACCGGAACGAGTACCGTGTCATTAGGTAGCCCATGAACGGCGGCTACTGTCGTGACGGCCGAGGCCAGCGCGCCAGCCAGGGCCGGCCCGAGGGCATCACCGCCGGGGCGGCACTCTTTGAAGGCAACGATCGCCTCATATGCAGCGCGAAGGGACCGCCGGGGCGAGCCGCTGCGGCCACGATAGCACGCGACGGTTCGGGGGATGTCACGTCCCCGAATGCACATGCCGCAAATGAGTCGCTGGTCGATGATTGTCCATGTCAATTCGGTCAGATCGTCCGAGCAACACGCCCAGCACCGTCGTGCCGAGAGCAACTCGCCAAACGGCTGGTCCTCCATACAGATACGCTCATACCGAGTAACCGAACCTCCGTCATCGTCACCTCACGAGCATGGTTCGTGCTCCCCGGGGCACCCGTGCATCTTTCGGTGATCTAGTCCCAAGAGTAGGAGGACTCATAGGTGTCAACGATCCTCACGCGTCCTCTGGCGGCTGAATTAGAGGCAGAGCTGCAGGACGCTCGTGCGCGAACGCTCCTGCTCATAAGTACCCTGAGCGACCGCGATCTCGAGGAGCAGCACGACGTGCTCATGAGCCCGATCATCTGGGATCTCGGGCATATCGCGAGCTTCGAGGAGCTGTGGCTCCTCAAGCACCTCGATGGGCCGGTCGAGTTCGGCGAGATGCCAGGCGTGTACAACCCGTTTGAGCATCCGCGCCGCGAGCGCGGTGCGTTGCCGTTGCCGCGGCGTGAAGAAGTGCTCGCTCAACTGGAGCGCGTGCGAGAGGAGGTCCTGCGGCGACTCGAGACCGTGGACTTCGATTCATCGCCGCTCCTGCAGGACGGCTACGTCTATCGCATGGTCGCGCAGCACGAGCATCAGCACAATGAGACGATGCTGCAGACGCTGCAGCTGAAATTGGGCGGGCCGTATCATCCCCCCCGGCGGCATGAGCTTCCCGCCGCGACCGAGATCAAGCAGGGCATGGTTCGCATTCCCGCCGGCGACTACACGGTCGGTACCAATGATCGGAGCGCGGCGTACGACAACGAGCGCGCGCTCCACCGGGTGACGCTGAAGGGGTTTCGCATCGACCGCACGCCAGTAACAAACGGCGAGTATCTGGCGTTCATCGCTGACGGCGGATACACGAGGCCTGAGCTTTGGTCGCCCGCGGGGCTCCAGTGGTTGGATCAATCTCGAGCGGTCGCGCCCCTCTATTGGTCGCTCTCGGACACTGGGTGGTACTCGCGGTCGATGGATCGCGCCGAGCAAGTTGACCCCACGCGGCCGGTGTGTCACTTGTCGTATTACGAGGCCAAGGCGTTTGCGCGGTGGGCCGGCAAGCGATTGCCGACCGAGGCCGAGTGGGAGGTCGCCGCGACGTGGGATCCCGCGCGCGGCAGGGCGTTGGCATTCCCCTGGGGGGACGAGCCCCTCACGGCGGCGTTGGCCAATGTCGACCAGCTCGGATTCGGCACCGCGCCTGTTGGTGCGTATCCGCGGAATATCTCTCCGCTGGGATGTTATGGGATGATCGGCGACACCTGGGAGTGGACGTCGAGCGACTTCGGCCCGTATCCCGGTTACGAGACGTTCCCGTATCGTGAGTACTCCGAGGTGTTCTTCGGCGACGAGTACAAGGTGCTTCGTGGCGGATCGTGGGCGACGCGGCCCACGGTCGCGAGAACCACGTTCCGCAACTGGGACTATCCGGTGCGGCGGCAGATCTTCAGCGGCTTCCGGTGCGCGACCAATGACTGAGACTCTTCATCGAACCGACTCCGGCGTCATCGCCGAGGTGTGGGATAGCCTGCATCGGGAGCCCAAGGAGCTCTCGCCGAAGTATTTCTACGATCAGCGCGGTTCCGAGCTGTTCGAAGAGATCACGAGGCTCCCCGAGTATTATCTCACCCGAGCCGAGCGTGGACTGTTGCACGCCGTCGCGCCGACGCTCGTCGCGACGACGCTCGTGGAGCTTGGCGCCGGGAACGCTGAGAAGACGCGGATTCTGCTCGACGCGATGTCCGGGCTCACCACATACGTCCCGGTCGATGTGAGCGCGGCGTTTCTGGCCGAAACCGCTGAACAGCTGCGCGCCGAGTATCCTCGTCTGCGCGTCAGCCCGATCGTTGCTGACATTACGCATGGTGCGCCGGCTGCGCCGGCGCGACCTGCGCTGTATGCCTTTCTCGGTAGCACGATCGGCAATTTCAGCGATGACGACGCGGTCACTCTGCTCTCGCGGATTCGGGCCCGAATGAAAGGGGGGGATCGCCTCCTGCTCGGCGCCGATCTCGTGAAGGATCACGCGACGCTCGATGCCGCATACAACGATTCTCGCGGGGTCACCGCCGAGTTCAATCGCAACATCCTGTACGTGGTCGGCCGCGAGCTTGGCGTCGACTTCCACCCGGAGCTCTTCGAGCACCTGGCGTTCTATAACGCCGAGGCCGGGCGGATCGAGATGCACCTCATGGCGACGCGCGATCTGTGTATCTCGATTCCCGACGCGGGATCCGTCTACATCCGCCACGGCGAGTCCATTCGCACGGAGATCAGCAACAAGTACGATCGCCGGCGGCTGACCGCCATCCTCGGCGCCGCGGGGCTCCGGGTCACGATGTGGAACGTGGACGAACGGCACGGCTATGCACTGGTCGTCGCTGAGTAGCCTCTTCGTTCCGAACACGAATCGGCTCATCGGGGCCGAGATCGAGTTCATCCCGGTGGATCCGGCGACGCGACGGCCGACCCCGATCGCCCGCTCGTTGCGCATCGCCCGGCGGACCGCCATGCGTCTCGGCATGGAAGAATTCGGGGGGCCCTATTGTATTCCGAATTTCTCGGTCGAGGACCAGGGCGCGATCACGTTCGAGCCCGGCGGCCAGATCGAGTACAGCGCGCCGCCCTATCGGTCGGCGTCCGTGCTGGCGGCTAAGCTCCGCGAGGTAGAGGCCATCATGCGCGAGGCGGCAGAGGTCGAGGGCGTCGACCTGGTGGCGCTCGGCATCGACCCCTGCAACGCCGTCGAGAGCACGACGCTGCAAATTGGCGGCGCGCGTTACCCCAAGATGGACGCGTATTTCAGTACCATCGGGCCGTTCGGCGCGCGCATGATGCGGCAGACCGCGTCGTTCCAGGTGAGTCTGGATACGAGCGAGAACCCCTCCGCCCTCTGGCGCCTCTTGAATGCGGCCGCCCCCGTGATCGTCAGCATGTTCGCCAACTCCGCGATCTACGAGGGACGGCCGACCGGGTACCGGAGCTACCGCGCGCACGTCTGGCGGATGCTCGATCCCAAGCGGACTGGCATCTTGCCCGGTGGAGACGACCCGGTGGCCGAGTATGAGGCGTTTGCGCTGGGCGCGCCGGCTATGATGCATGCGGACGATGATGGTATATATCGGCCGTTCGGCGAATTGCTGGCCGCTGGCCGCGTGAACGAGCACGATTGGGCAGTGCATCTGACGACCCTCTTCCCGGAGGTACGCGCGCGTGGGACCTTCGAGGTGCGGTCGGCTGACGCGGTACCCGCGGAGCACTACATCGTGCCGCCCGCGCTGCTCGGCGGTCTCGCGTACGACCCCACGGCCCGCGCCGCGGCGCTCGATCTGCTCGGTGCCCCGGATCCCGATCGTCTCGCGCGCGCGAGTCGCGAGCATGCGACGCGCGACGTGCTCGACATCGCGCTCCAGGGTTGTCGTCGGCTCGGCCTCCAATTTCTGGATCCCGCGGACGTCGAGCGCGTGGAGGCATTCCAACCGGGGTAGTACATGACCGCGGCGCTTCGGATCGAGGGCATCACGAAGCGCTGGTCATCCACTATTACCGCGCTCGACAACGTGACGCTCGACATCAAGTCGGGCGAATGTGTGGCGCTCATCGGCGAAAGCGGGTCCGGGAAGACCACGCTGCTCCGCACGATCAACCGGATGGTCGAGCCGGATTCGGGTGTCATCTGGTTCAACGATCGACGGACCGCCGAACTGAACCCGGTCGAGTTACGGCGCCAAATGGGATACGTACCGCAGGACGGCGGCTTGCTTCCCCACTGGCGCGTCCGCCGCAACGTCGGCCTGGTCCCTTGGCTCCTTGGCAAGAAAGACGGCGACCTCGCTGATCGAGCGCTCACCCTCGTTGGCCTCGAGCCCGCGACGTTTGCGACGCGTTGGCCGAGTGCCTTATCGGGAGGTCAGCGGCAGCGGGTGGCAATCGCGCGGGCACTCGCGGCGGACCCCACCGTGTTGTTGCTCGATGAGCCGTTTGGGGCGCTCGATGCCATCACGCGCGCCGAGCTCCAAGATGCGTTTCGGGATCTGCGCCGACGCCTCGGCACGACGGCGATTCTGGTCACGCACGATCTGCGCGAGGCCATTGAGCTCGCCGATCGTATTGCCGTGATGCATCGCGGGCGGGTCGAGCAGTACGCGACGCCGGCCACGTTGTTAGCGACGCCCGCGACCGAGTACGTCTCGACGCTCCTCGAGCGGGCTCACGTTCGATGATGCGCTATCTGATCGTCGCGGCGTTCATCATTGGTGGGACACGGCCCGTCATCGTCGGGTCCAAGCCCTTCGGCGAGTCGTACATCCTCGCCGAGATGTTCGCGCAACTCCTGGAGGCCCGCGGGTTTCAGGTCGAACGGCGACCCGGCCTCGGCCAGACGTTGATCGCGTACCCGGCGTTGGTGAAGGGCGCGATCGACGTGTACCCCGAGTACACGGGAACCGGGCTGCTCGCGATACTCGGGGATAGCGCCGCGGGGGCGGATCCTCGTGCCGTCTACGCACGCGTGTCGACCGCGCTCGGGCGCCGGGACGGCGTGCGCTGGCTACCGCCCCTCGGCTTCGAGAACACGTACGCCATTGCCGTGCGGAAATCGACCGCGGATTCGTTGCACCTGACGACTCTGAGCGATCTCGCCCGCGTGAGCTCACGCTTGCGCGGCGGTCTCACCGCGGATTTTATCGGGCGGCCCGATGGGTTGCCCGCGCTCGGCCGGGTGTATGGCCTGCACCTCGCCGAGGTCAAAGCGCTGTTGCCGGCGGTGAAGTATCAGGCGCTGGTCCAGGGTGCCGTTGATGTCATCGACGGCTATGAGACCGACGGGTCGATCGAGCGGTACCGAGTCGTGGTGCTCACTGACGATCGACACGCGTTCCCGCCGTACGAGGCGGTCGCGGTTGTTGGCCCAGCGCTGCTACGCGATGCACCACGCGCGGTGTTGGCGCTGAGCGAGTTGTCGGATCGCATCGACGTCGCGCGCATGCGGGCGCTCAATCGGCAGCTCGAAGTCGAGGGTGTTCCCGTCTCTGTCATCGCTCACAGCACGCTCGTTTCGCTGCATCTGGTCGGCGACACCGCCGGGACATTCGGGCCGCAAGCGCGACGCGCGACGTTGCTGGAATACATCCGGGAGGAGCGACTCGGGGCCCTGACCGTGCGGCATTTGGAGCTTGTTGCCATCTCGCTCGGCGCGGCGATCCTGTTCGCGATTCCACTCGCGCTGGGACTGACAGCCATTCCAAGGCAGGCCGAGACTGTGATTCGCGCGGTGGGAGTGTTGCAGACGGTCCCAGGGATCGCGCTTGTGGCGTTCATGATTCCCTTATTTGGGATCGGCGTGTTCCCGGCGCTCGTCGCGCTGTTTCTCTACTCGCTTTATCCGATCATCAGAAATACGTATACCGGGATCAGGGATGCTGACCCTGGGGCGGCCGACGCGGCGCAGGCGCTCGGCATGACGGGACGCCAGGTGCTGCTCTACGTGAGGCTCCCGCTTGCCGCGCCGGTGATCATGGCCGGGATCCGAACCGCGGCCGTGATTGATGTCGGTACGGCGACGCTGGCGGCGTTCATTGGCGCTGGAGGACTTGGCGACCCGATCGTGTCCGGACTCGCGTTGTCGGACACGCGAATGATTCTGTCGGGCGCCATCCCGGCGGCGTTACTGGCGCTGGCCGTCGACGGCGCGCTGGCGGTGACGGAACGGGTGGTGACTACGGGCAGAGGACGTGGCCGTCGCTCAGATGCACGTCCGCGATGACCGTGTCGGCGCCGACACCGAGGTAGCACGTGGCCGAGTTGGCAACGGCCGTTGCGTTCCAGCCTTTGCCAGACGCTATGCCATCGCCACCGATCGCGACGTGCACATTGGGCGGCACGTGATAGTCGATGCTGTCGCTGAGTAGTGCGTACTTGTGGTGCTTCGCGAAGTATGCATCCTCGGCGTCGCGTAGGTGCTCCAGCGTTTGCCGAGCGTCGTAGGCCCCTTGTTGGTGACCCGCGCGGGTGAACCAGGGAAATGCGATCGCGACGAGGAGGCAGATGATGGCGACGATCAACACAATTTCGAGTGTCGTGACGCCGCCGCCTCGTCGCGTTCGCATTAGTTCACTGGAAGAATGACGGTGAACGCCGTGTCGCCTGGAGACGACCGGACTGACACGGTCCCTTCGTGCCGCCGCACGACGATGCGGCGCACAATGTCGAGCCCCAGCCCGGTGCCCTGGCCGACTTCCTTTGTCGTGAAGAACGGCTCCCAGACGCGCTCCTGAAGGTCGTCAGGGATACCCACCCCGTCGTCCATGATGTCGATGCGCACGTGAGTCTCGCCCTCGCGACACCCCATGAACGTAATATGTCCGCCGACCTCGACCGCGTCGATCGCGTTCGACAGGAGGTTCGCCCATACCTGGTTGATGTCGCCGGCGTACACCGAGACCTTCGGCAAGTCGGCGAACTGGTGCGATATCGTGATGTGCTTCTCTTCGAGCCGCCCAGAGAACAGCCCCAGCGTCGCGTCGATGCTCTTCCGGATGTCGACGGACTCTTTCGCGCTGGGACGGTCCATCTGCGTGTACGCTTTGACCGCGTTGACGAGATCGGACACGCGCACGGTGGATTGGGCGACCTCGCGGAGCAGCGTGTCGGCCGAGACGGCGGCCGCCATCCAACAGATCACGGGCTTGAGTTTCTCAGCCGGGATGCAGTCGCTCGCGGCCCGCAACTCCTCGCATGTCATACCGGCGGCCACGAACGTCGCCGCGCTCACCCACGGATCGGGGATCCCCACATCCGCGAGCCTGGCGGTCATCGCTTCTTCGCGCTCGCTGCGCTCGATGGGATCGAGCTCAGGCGGATGGCGTCGGGCGACCTCGAGTCGCTCCTCGTTGAGACCCTTGAGTGAGGCGGCGTCGACGCCGGCCTCCACCATCTCGATCGTGAACCGGTGTATCGCGTCGATGCGGTCGCGCAGCTCGGTCGACGCCTGGCGCGCCGCGGCCACGGGGTTATTGAGCTCATGGGCCATGCCGGCCGAGATGCGGCCGAGGAGGCGGAAGCGCTCGTACTCGTGGTCTTTGCGCTCGGTCTCGCGGACGCGATCGGTGAGGATCGCGACGAGCCGGGGCTCGAGCACCGGGATGCGCTTGAGCAGGTCGGGGAACAGCGTCGCCGGGAACACCGCGGCGCGCGTGTCCAGTATGGCCCGTCCGCTCCCCTGCATGGTTTTCATCCGCGAAAACGGGATGCGACCACTCGTATCCCCAGCGCGCGCGATGAAATTGGGCGCATCGGCTTCGCGGTCCGTGCGCCGGAACTCGAGCGCGCCCGAGATGATGAAGTACATGTAATCGGCCGGCATGCCGGGAGTGAACACGGTCTCACCCCTAACGGCGGTGCGCTCCGTCGAGTGCTCGGCGATCCACTCGCGATCCTCGTCCGGCAGGTCAGCCAGGATGGTGATGATCTTGAGATCATCTGCGGTGATGCTACTCGTGGTATTCACGCGTCGACTTCCATGTTGTCGATGTAACACCACCCCCAATCTTCACCGCGCTCGAACGACTTCATGATGGGATGGTGGGAGGAATGAAAATGTTTGGTGGCGTGCTTGTTCTTGGACGAATCGCAGCAACCCACGTGCCCGCAGGTCCGGCACAGGCGCAGGTGGACCCAGGTATCGCCGGTCTTGAGGCACTCTTCGCAACCCTTGGGGGTGCGGGGCGCGACGTCCCGGATCTGATCGCGATGGGTGCACGCGGTGGTCGTCATGACTTTGCCTCGTCGCTGGCAAACGGGAGTCGAACGGTGAACGTGGTGGCACCCGGTTCCGGCGAGACCGACACGGTGCCGTCGTGTCGCGTCACGATCCGCCGCACAATTTCTAGACCGAGGCCTGTCCCTTTGCCGACTTCCTTGGTCGTGAAGAACGCTTCGAACAGTCGGGGCAGCGCCGAGGGTGGAATCCCCGGGCCATCATCGATCACGTCGACTTGGGCGCAGGCGCCGCTCCGTGACGTCCGTACGGTAATCGTGCCGCCGGGTTTCGCCCGGGATGTATCGGCGCCGATGGAGTCGATAGCGTTGTCGATCAGGTTCGTCCACACCTGGTGGAGCTCGGCGCCGAACGTCTTGATCTTGGGCAGCGTCCGGTCGTACTCGCGCTGCACATGGATGTTGGCCGCGCGGAGTTTGTAGCCGAGCATCGTGAGGGTGTTCTCGATCGCCATGTGGACGTCGGCGACTTTCGGGGTCACCCGGTCGGCGTGCGAGTAGCCCTTGACCGCGGCGACGAGCTCGGAGATCCGCCCGGTGCTCTGGCGAATTTCGCCGAACAGTTGCCGGAGTCGCGCGTTCGCCTCGGCCCACTCGAGCGCAGCTTGCAGCTCGCCGGGGCTGACCCCCTCGGCCAGCTCGCTCAATCGTTTCGGCGTGAATCCCGCCTCGACGAGCGACGGGGAGCACTCCCAGGCATCGTCGATGCCATGGTCAGAGAGCCAGTTGGCGAGCGCGTCTTCGCGGTCGCTGCGTGCGACGGGGTCGAGGGCCGCCAGCTCTTCCTTGGTATCCGGCTGCAGTGCCGCGTCGTCGTCGAGCTCCTGGACCAGGTTGAGTCCGGCCTCGGTCCAGGTGCGCTGCACCAGACGCCGGCCCAGGTTCCGGTACGTGTCCATGATCTCTTCGGCCTGCGTGACGGCGCGGGTCGCGGCGGACGCAGGGTTATTGAGCTCGTGCGCGAGCCCGGCGGCGAGCGTGCCGAGTCCCGCCAGTTTTTCGCGCTCTTGGAGCAGGATCGTATAGCGTCGCACGCGGTCGACGAGCGCTCGCATGACCGCCGCGGCGACCGTCGGGCATGACGCCATGAGCGAGCGGAACGTCGGCTCGGGGATCCGGACGAGCCGCGTGGGGATGATCGCGCGGACCTTTACCCAGGCCCGCTCGTGTGTCAGGACCGGGATCTCGCCAAAAAACGCGCCGGGCTCCTCACGCGCGAGAATGTCTTCATCATTGAACCGCTTGACGACTTCGAGCTCACCCTCGGCGATGATCCAGACCGAGTCGATGGCGTCGTGCTCCTCGAACAGGACCTGATCCGCATCCAACCGTTGTTCGGTGGCCGTCGACAAGACGGCGGCGATCTCGACCTGGCTGCACGAGGCGAGCAAGGGCGACCGGCGGAGCACCGTTTCCGTGAGCACTGATTCCGTGCTGGTTTCCATTATGCCTGCGCTAAATACTGATGCGTGAACTGCACGGCGATCGATCCCTCGCCGACCGCCGATGCCACGCGCTTGATCGACTGGTGTCGCACGTCACCGGCGCAGAAGATGCCAGGGACGCTCGCTTCGAGTAAGAATGGATCGCGATCGAGCGGCCATCCGGGCGGGCGTTTGCCGTCGACGATGAGATCGGGGCCCGTCATGATGAATCCATTCTTGTCGCGCATCACCGTGTCACCGAGGAAATCGGTGCGCGGCGCCGCGCCAATGAACACGAACAAAGAGTTGGTCTGACGAATTTGCCGTTGCTGGTCCGCGCACTCGACCGTGATGCACTCCAGGTGATCATTGCCGGTGACGGAGACGACCTGTGTCCGCGGCTCCACCCGAATGTTCGGGGTGGCCGCAATTTGGTCGACCAGGTACTGGGACATGGTCGCGCCGAGTCCAGAGCCGCGCACGAGGATCGTCACCTGGCGCGCGAACTGGGCGAAGAACATGGCCGCTTGACCAGCCGAATTCCCGCCGCCCACGATGTACACGTCTTCATCGCGACAGTTGATCGCCTCGGCTGTCGAGGCGCCGTAGTACATCCCGGCTCCGGTCAACGCCTCAGCGCCCGGGATATCGAGCATCCGGTACGAAACGCCCGTGGCGACGACGACCACGCGCGCCGAGATCTCGCTGCCGTCGCCAAGTGTCAGTACGCGATACTGCCCCTCGATCCGGACTTTTCTCACTTCTTGCGGGTTGAGAATTTCGGCGCCGAATTTTCTGGCCTGTGCCACGCCGCGCCGGGTCAGATCTGCTCCCGAAAGTCCGGCCGGGAACCCGAGATAGTTCTCGATCCGCGAGCTGGTGCCCGCTTGGCCGCCGGGCGCTTCGCGCTCGACGATAATTGTTTTGAGGCCCTCGGACGCGCCATAGACCGCGGCCGCCAGGCCCGCGGGGCCGGCGCCGACAACGGCGAGATCATAAAACGGCTTCTCGGCGCGCGTCTTGAGGCCGACTTTCTCGGCGACCGCCGTGGGGTCCGGATCACCGAGCTGAACACCGTCGGCGAAGAGCACGAGCGGCAGCTTGGGCCGTTCACCGCCGGCAGCCTGGGCCGCGCGCTCGACGAGCGACGCACCCTCGCTCGACGCGTCGAGGTCGATCCACTGGTAGGGGATCAGGTTGCGGCCCAAGAACTCGCGCAACGCATGAGACTGGGGCGACCACCGGTGGCCGACGACGCGGATGCCGTCAAACGGCGGGCGGTTCGCGCCCTTCCAATCCTCGAGCAGATCCATCAGAAACGGATAGAGGTTCTGCTCGGGCGGGTCCCACGGCTTGATGAGGTAGTAGTCGATGCGGACGCTATTGATCGCCCTGATCGCCGCGTCGGTATCGGCGTAGGCGGTCAGCAGTACCCGCTTGGCTTTCGGGTAAATCTTGAGGGCCCGCTCCAGGAACTCGACGCCGGTCATGACCGGCATGCGCTGATCCACGAGCAGCAAGGCGACCTGATCACCGCGAAGCGTCAGCTTTTCGAGCGCGTCCAGGGCTGCTGGACCCGACTCGGCGCGCATTACGCGATAGTCGCCGCCGAACTTTCGCCGGAGGTCACGTTCGACGGCCCGTGACACTTCCGGGTCGTCGTCGACCGATAGGAGAATGGGTTTCGCCACAGTTTAAACCTAACCGTATAAGAGAAGGCGCCGGAAACGGTACGCAGTTCCCCCGGCGCCTGCTATTGCCCATTCGGATAGGATTTAGACCGCGTCCGATAGCGAAGTAAAGTTGAAATCGTGAGCCTTAACCGGCGGCATCACGATGTCGCCGCCGATCTCGGTCCCAGCGAGCCGAACCGCGGGGCCGATAGCCTCGGCGTTCGCCATGAGGAACAGCGGCGAGTCGTTGAACCGGAAGTTCTTGACTGCCTTCGAGATCTTGCCCTGCTCGATCAGGAACGTCCCATCGCGGGTGAGCCCGGTGATCAGCAAGACTCTGGGGTCAACCATTCTTAAATACCAGAATCGGGTGACGAGCACGCCGCGATCGGTGCTTTTGATCATGTCCTCAAGCGAGGTCGTCCCTCCAGCGAGCTTGAGCGGCGCGTTACCCCCGAACCCACCTCCACCAAACGGGTTCCCGTTGAACGGCTTCCCCTGCTTCTGCGCCCAGAATCGGGTGTATGCGAGCTGCTTGAGGACGCCGTTCTCGATCCACACCTGCCGCCCGAGTGGATATCCGTCGTTGTCGAACGGCTGAGAGAGTAGTTGCGAGTCGGTGGGGTCCGAGAACAGTGTGATGCTCTCGGCGGCCACCTTGTCGCCGACCTTGTTCCCACCGCCAGCCTTGGCGAACGGACTCCGGCCTTCGTCGGCCGTCCGTGCTTGCAACCCGAACGCGGTCAGCTGGACCAGATCGCCGACGGCCTGGGGCTCGAGAATAACGGTATAGCGTCCGGGCTCGATGCCGACCGGGTTCCGGCTCGCGCGGGCCTTGTCGGCCGCGCGTGTCGCGATAGCCGCAAAATCGATTTTGCTCCAGTCATCGTTGTCGCCGCCAGCCCAGCCCGACCCGGTCCCGTCGGTGGTCCGCACGGTCAGCGTGTAGTTCGCGGTCGTGTTGCGGTGATACGCCGCGAGACCAGACTTGTCGCCGTGGAGACGAGCGTGGGATCCGGTGTTAATGAATCCCGCGGACGTAATGCCTTTGTCCTTGCGGGTCATCTCGAGCGCTGTCAACGCGGCTTTCGCGCGGTCGCCCGCGGTCAGCGCCGACGTATCATCGAAGTAGGCGCCCACCGGCGTGTACTGCTGCGTGCCGAGCGACGGCATGTTCTCCGGGTCGTCCGGTGCGAGCTTGGCGATGATCTCGGACTTGGAGACGGCGGCGGTGAGGCCTTCGTTCGTGAGATCGTTCGTCGTGACGACGGCGTGCTTGGGGCCGAAGTGGCTTTCGATCGCGACCGTCGTGTCGCTGATCTCGCCGGAGGTCGAGAGCTGGTTCGCCGCGAACCGGGTGTTGCCGGTGACGCTCGACGTGACGACGACGCTGATCGAGTCCGCCTTGGACGCCGCGATCGTCTTGTCGACGATCGACTGCATCTCATCGCGCGAGAGGACCGCAAACGAGTCACTCACGACTTCCTCCCGGTGTTGATCACGTTGACTTGGGCGAACCGCGCGGGCACGCAACCATGACTCACCGCATTGGCCTGCGGTGGCTGTCCTTTTCCGTCCGTAAACGCGCCACCTAACTCATAGCTCCGTTTGCCGCCGATCATGTTCATCGAGTTCCAGAAGTCGGGCGTGCGGAATTGGTACGCGACATCCTTGAGCATTCCGTTGAGCTTCCCGCCCTTGATCTCGTAGAAAACCTGGCCGCTGAACTGGGCGTTGTAGCGTTGCTGATCGATAGAGAACGACCCATCGCCCATGATCGCGATGCCCCGATCTGTGGCGGCAATGAGATCCTCCCACGTGTTGTCTTTCTCTCCCGGGAGGAGCGACACGTTGGGCATGCGCTGGAACTGCACGTTCTGCCAGCCTTGCGCGTACGAGCACCCGTGTGAGCGTGTCGGGCGACCGGTCTTGTCGTACCACCATTTGAGCCAGTTGGCCTGCTCGCGGGTGGTCTGGTAGTCCGAGAACACTCCCTTCTTGATGATCATAAACGTGTCGGGCTTAACGCCCTCGTCGTCGTAACCGATCGTCGAGAGCCCGCCCTGCTGCGACCGGTCGCCCTGAATGTTCATGAGGTCCGACCCGTACTTGAGCTGGCCGAGCACTTTCTCGGGTGGCGACACGAAGCTGGTGCCGGCAAAGTCGGCCTCGTAACCGTCGGCTCGGTCGAGCTCGGTCGGGTGACCGATCGACTCGTGGATGGGAAGCCAGAGCGTCGAGGGATGCAGCACGAGGTCATAGCGTCCGACTTCCACGGGCTTGGCCTTGAGCTTCTCGGCTGCCTCCTCCGCCCATTTTTGCGCGTGGCCGACCATGTCGGTCTCGAGGACGTACTCCCAGCCCTTGCCCATCGGCGCCGCGACGTTGCCGCGATTTTGGAAGTCGGTGCGATCGCTCGAGATCGCCGTGATGGTCATCGTCGGGCCGGTCCGCACGACCGTCTGTGTGATCACCGAGCCTTCGGTCGACGCGAAGTGCCGTTCCTCCTTCACGAATTGCAGGCCGCTGTTCACGAACTTGACGTCGCTGACTTTGAGCGCCTCGGCGTTCGCCTTGAGCAGGACGTCGACTTTCTGCTCGACCGGGATGTCGAAGGGGTCGGTCGCGAATCCGTTCGTCCAGGTGACATCGTTGTAGGCCGGCGTTGGCGCCAATTCGACGGGCTGGTCGCGCGCGACCCGAAGAGAGCGCGCCGTGGCGACGGCCTTTTTCGCGGCCGCCGCGACGCCATCCTGCGTGAGGTCGTGCGTTGCCGCGAATCCCCACGTGCCGTCGACGAGCACGCGCACGCCGCAGCCGATCGTGTCGTTGTCGACGACGTTCAGGATCTGATGTTCGCGCGTGAACACGAAATTCGTGCGCCAGCGGCCGACGCGGACGTCGGCGTAGCCGGCGCCAGCTGTCTTGGCGGCGTTCAGTGCCGTCATGAGCAAGGCCTTCACTTCTGGCGGGTCATAAAAGACGCGGAGCGCGGCGTCTACGGCCCGCGAGGTCCGGCCGCCAGTTGCGGTGAGGGCGGCGAGTGCGGCACTCTGCTTGAGGAACGCTCGACGGTCGGTCATCAGCTCTTTTCGAGTAGGTTAAGCCCAGCTACGCGCGAGACACTCTTAACGTTGCCCCATGGCTACGATCGAAGAATTTGGAGCAATCGATATGCGGGTCGGCACCGTCCTCGAAGCTGCGCCATTTCCGGAGGCGCGCAAGCCATCGATCAAGATGGTCATCGACTTCGGGCCCGAGGTCGGCGTTCGGCGGTCGAGCGCCCAGCTCACCGTTCACTACGAGCCGGCGACGCTCGTCGGCCGCCAAGTCGTGGCCGTTGTGAATTTTCCGCCCCGTCGTATCGCCGGATTCGCCAGTGAAGTACTCGTGCTCGGCGCGATGCCGAGCCCGACCGAGGTCGTGCTCTTGGCCGTCGATCAGGCGGTCGCGAACGGGACAAGAATTGGGTAGTGTACGGGGTGCATAGTGGTCGTTGGCGGCGGAGAGTGAGCCCGCTCGGGAACCTGGTCGGTGGCTCCGAGCGGTGGTATCCGTGGCGCGGCTACCGGGTGTCGTACACGGTCCGGGGCAACGGCCCGGCACTGCTCCTTGTCCACGGCATCTACGCCGCTGCCTCGGCCTACGAGTGGCGGCGCGTTGTTGACGCACTCGCCGCGCGGCACACGGTCTACACGATCGACCTGCTCG
>Ga0210387_10000580_pt1 | contig 26222 bp, 26 predicted proteins | sample IncBWC7OmetaG_FD_160108 | JGI IMG/M metagenome (GOLD analysis project Ga0210387, IMG submission 160108) | Forest soil microbial communities from Barre Woods Harvard Forest LTER site, Petersham, Massachusetts, United States - Inc-BW-C-7-O ...
GAGCGCGCGCCGACGAAGCGCAGGTGCGTGAGATGTTCGAGCCTTATGGCGAATGGGCGGGGCTGGCCGCGGTTCACACAGCCGGACTGTAGCCGCTCGAATTCTCACTCCCGGTCGCGCGTGAGCAGCAGCGCGAACGTGGGACACGCCTGGGCGGCACGCCGGGCGTGGTCGCGAAGCGCGGGCGTCAGGGGCTCGGAGTCGACGATCGGGTAGCCCCACTCGTCGAGCGCGATGCGCTCTGGCAAGAGCTCGGCGCACATGCCGTGGGCCTCGCAGGCGATCGGGTTGACACGCATGCTCCGGCTCATCTGAAGGGAACCGGTTCGTGGGTCGGGTTCGCAGCCTGCCGATGCGCAGGCAGTGGCAGCTCGCCGGGCCGCGAGCATGCCTCGCAATGACCGTGCCGGGCGTGGTCGGCGAACTCGGGGCCGAACGTGTCGAGCGCGCTGGTCACAAAGCGCGCGGTCCCGTCAGGATGCCCGCAGGCCCCGCGCCGATGCACGAGCGCGGCCAGACGCTCGATGCGCTGTGTGGCGTTCCCCTGAGCGAGACCGCCCGCGATCTCCTGTACCGAGGTGGCGATCGCGTCGAGGCCGTGCACGCACGGTCCGCACTGGCCTGCGCTCTCTTCCGCCATCCAGCGCGCCACGCGCGCGGTCTCTGCAACCGGACAGGCGTCCTCGGAGAGCAGCAGCACCACGCCTGCGCCGAGCGAGGCGCCGTGGGGCGCGAGATGTTCGTCAGAGAGCGCGACGCCGCGCAGGAGCTCACCCCCGATCCAGCTGCCCCCGTAGCCGCCCACGAGCAGCGCCCTGGGACGGGCGAGCATGCCGCCGGCGGCGTCGATCAGGGAGACAAGCGAGGCACCGTGCTCGATCTCGTAGACCCCCGGGTGGGCCAGTGCGCCCGAGAGCGTCACGAGCGCCGAACCGGGCCGAGAGGGTGTGCCCAGCTGGCGAAACCACTCTGCTCCGTGGCGGGCGATCAGCGCGACGTGGGCGAGCGTCTCAGCGTTCGCCACGAGCGTCGGGCGCCTGCGGACTCCCTGTTCGAAGACCATCGGCGGGGTGAACGTCGGGATCGCGGGACCGCCGTTCAGATGGTTGACCAGCGCCGCCTCCTGTCCGGAGACGTAGCCGTCGGGGACCGCCGTCAGGTGCATGCGCACGGAGTCCAGGGGCAGGCCCAAGCGTTCGGAGATCGCACGAGCAGACGTCTCCATGCTCGCCTGCGCGGTCTCGCAGACGCACACGATCAGCTCATCGGCGCCCACGGCCTGCGCCGCCAGCTGGGCGCCGTCGAGGACAAGATGGGGCAGCGTCTGCATCAGCGTGCGGTCCTTCAGGCTCGCCGGCTCGCCCTCGGCGGCGTTCACGACGACGATCGCGCGCTTGCGCGAGGCGGCGACGGCTCGCAGCTTGGTGGCTGTCGGGAAGCCCGCACCGCCGTGCCCGAGCAGCCCGGCGCGCTCCACCTGCTCGATCAGGGGCGACTCCGCTCGGCGCCCGCGACGGCGTGCGGAGATGACGGATGCGCTGCCATGGACCGCGAGGTGTCTATCGAGGCTCATCGCGCCCTCGCGGGGGATGCCCTCGAGCAGGCGCGGCAGCACGCCGGGAGCCGGTACGGGCGCCTGCTCTACGGGTGGATCGATCGTGAGTGTCTCTTCGCTCATTCGCCGCTCACCTTGGTGGAGCCGGCGCTGGACACGCTCGCGTGATGCAGCAACGAGGACGGGGTCCCGGAACGCCGCGCCCAATCCGATCCGAGTGGGCCACTGGGCAGCCAGATCAATAGGAACAGCGCGAAAACCGCGGCGCCGCCCAGCGCGGCCCCGCGGCGTCCCAGATGCTCGGGCCAGCCGTCGAGCACGCGCACGACCACGGCGGCGAGCACCGCCAGCAGGCATGCCACGCTCAGCGCCAGCAGCCAGGTGTCGGTTACGTCACTGCCGGTGCCGAAGCCGTGCAGCAGGGCGATCGGCCAGCTCGCGTAGGTGAGCCAGTGGACCGCCCGCCAGCTCGCATAGCCCATGCGCTGGCGCAGCAGGCTGGTGAGCGTCACGGCGATGAGCAGGTCGAAGGCGACGGCGCCGAGCCCCAGCCAGAACGGGCGGTAGGAGCCGGCGAACGGAACGATCGCATCGATCAGCGAGATCGGCGCGAACGAGTCGAGCACGGACGTGAGGATGTGCAGGCACAGGAACACCATCGCCAGCAGAGCGACGTTGCGATGCAGTGCGTCCACCACGAATCGTGGCCAGCGGGGCGTGCTCCAGCGGCGCACCTCGACGACGCCGAGCACGACCGCGGCGGTCAGTAGCAGTAGTGCGACAGCGCCGCTCGAGCGGGTCAGATACCAATACAGGCTTCCGCCGGTTGCCGGAATCGTGGGCATCTCAGGTCCGATCCTGCGTTCGGGCGGTGCGTAGGCGCCTGGGCTCGGCAACGTGTGAGCGGGGCTGTGGAGCAGACGGAGCCCGCGTTCGTCGGCGGTCCGTCGGCCAGGAACCGATCGTGTAGACCCGGCCGTTCTGGCTGACGAGCCGAGCCGGTACTCCCATTCTTGCCAGCCACGCCGGCGCGGCGCCGGCGCGTATGAGCGCGGACGTGGTCGCGATGTTCGCGTCGGCGCAGCTCGCCGCGGCGACGCTGACCGTGCGCCATGTGCTCTGTGCGGGCGCGCCGGTTGAGGGGTCGATGATGTGGTGCATCGTGCGTCCTCGATGGCGCCAACGTCGCACTGCAGTGCTCGAAGTCGCCAGTCCGCCGGAATGGATTGTGATGGCCTGGCCGGGGGCGTGATGATCGCTGCGGTGATCGTCGGTCACGTAAATTGCCCAGCCCCCTGTCGGGGCGAGACCGCTTGTGGCGATGTCCCCCCCGATTGCGACGAGCGCGCCGCACCCGGTGGTCTGCGCTGCCGCATGTGCGGCGCGGTCGGCAGCCCACGCTTTGGCGGTGGCGCCGAGGTCGATCTCAAACCCGGAAGGCACTCGCACCGTGCGCGCGGCGCCGTTGAAGGCCACGCTGCGCCAGCCGCAGACCGCGCGCGCCAGCACGATTGGAGCAAGCGGGCGCTCTTGGGGAGAAGCGCTCTCCGAGGAGGTATCGGTGGACAGATGCTCCAACAGGCGCCAGTCGCGATCGTATCCCGCGAGCTTCAGCGCCGAGCCAACGGTCGGATCGACGTCGCCATCGGTGAGCTGGGCGGCCCTCAGCGCCAGCGCCAGCGCCTCTGCCAGCAGCGGGCTGACGCGTACGGTGCGCCCGGCGCTCCCGTTCATCCGCGCGATCTCGGAGTCCGCTCGAAAGCGGCTGCACGCGCGGTCGATCGCGTCGAGCTCCTGTTCGACCGCGATGCGCGCGGTGTCCAGTCCGCATGGGTCTGCCAGACGCAGGACGACGCTCGTACTCCACGTCTCCCAGCTAGCCTCATATGGGCGCCCACGGGCGCCCGGTGAGACGATCGGCAGTGTCCCACCGGGGGATCGGAGGCCGTGTAGGGTCGCCGGGGCAGTGGGCTCGAAGTTCATCACGAGCCTCCCGAGACGACCGGTGGTGCTGATTCTTGAGTGGGGGCGGTTTCCTGCGTGGGCGCCGCTTCTCGCGCCGGCGCCGATTCCTGCGCCGGCGCCGATTCCTGCGTGGGCGCCGATTCCTGCGTGGGCGCTGATCCTTGTGTCGGCGTCGATTCCCTCGTGGGCGCCGATTCTTCGGTCGGCGCCGATTCCGGCGCTGCTTCATGGCTAGGCGCCGATTCCTGCGTGGGTGCCGATTTCCGACTGGCCTGCGGCGCTTCGGCGGGCGGCTGTACGGAGCTCGAGGCGCCCGAGGAGCTCGAGGAGCCGCTTCGGGAGGAACGGTGCGCGGAGCCGGTGGACTTGGAGGCGGAGGACTTGGTCGAGCTCGAGCTGGGGAAGGCGCTCGCCGCGACCTCTGACAGTACAGCGGTCAGCGCCACGCTGCCGGCGATCAACCACCGATTGACGCGGTGAAGCCGCCGGAGCGCAACATCACGGGTATGTGCATGCGGACTCATATCAGTGGTGGTGGAGCGACGTGGTGGCGTTCAGCCACGGGCCGAACTGGGGAATTACCGCGACCGCGAGCAGAGCTCCGCCCGCCAGTGCGCCGGCGAGCGAAAGCCCGCGACCGGCACGCCCGTCACGTGCGACCCCGGCGGCGCCAGGCGAGCGCCGGGTGGACAGCTCGCCATCCTTGGATGCGCCGACCGCGGCCAGGACGTCGATCTTCGAGGTGGTCTCGGCGCCAAAACCGACGGCCGCCGCTACCTCGGGCAGATGGCCAAGGACGTGCAGGGAGGTGAACACGACCCACACGATGAAGCTGATCTTGTGCAGCGGCATCAGTACGCTACGCGACGAGGGTCCGATCAACAGCAGCAGCACGCCGCTGATGAGCACCACGACCGTCGCAAGCACCACGATCGGGGCAATCGCCCGCAACGGCGCGGGCGGCGGACCCTTGCGACGGTAGCGGGGGTTGGCGGTGTAATAGCGTACGAAGCGGTAGCCGGTGCTTGCCAGCTTGAGGGCGATCGGTCCGAGCAGCAGCATGCCCACGAAAAGGTGCACCCACAGCAGCGAGCGCAGGCGCAGAAGCGTCACGCCGATCACCGCCAGCAGGATCAGCAAGACGATTCCGGTGGCCGTCGTCAGTCTCTCGTTGCCGCTGGTTCCACCGGATCGCATGCGGGCAAAAAGCCGGCGCTTCGCCGTAGGGCGAGGGACCGTGCGACGGTTCACACCGGTTCGCTTCTCATGCACAGCGATCGTGTGGCGAGGCCCGCGGCCGGTTGTCGTGAAGTCAAGCGGCATGGGATGAGTGTGTGACGCGCAGCTAAGGAGCTGATAACCGCTTGATGAGAAAGCTCATCGAAATCGCCGGGTGCAAAAACCCCTGCACCGTGGCGCCTATCCTTTAAGCAATGACCAAGGTCGCAAATGCGCACTCGAGGAGCATCGGTGCGCCGGCGCGCGTGGAGGTGGCCGCGGTGGGGGAGCCGGACGGCGAGGGCGCGCGGCCCGATCGTCTCGAGGGCCGTCCGCGGGGCGCAAACACCGGCGCAAAGGACGCCGAGCGCGCGCGGATCCTGCTGGTGGAGGACGAGCCGGGGATCGTCGACTTCGTGCGCCGTGGGTTCGAGGCCGATGGATTCGCGGTGGAGTCGACGCTTGACGGAGTGCGAGGAGAAGAACTGGCGCTGTCCGGCAGTTTCGACGCGATCGTGCTCGACCTGATGTTGCCTGGGCGCGATGGGCTGCAAGTGCTTGCCTCGGTGCGTCGCGCAAGGCCTGAGGTGCCGGTGATCGTGCTGACGGCACGCGGGGAGATCGAGGATCGCGTCGCCGGGCTGGATGCCGGCGCGGTGGATTATCTCGTCAAGCCGTTCTCGCTCGCGGAGCTGCTGGCACGTGTACGGGCGCAGCTGCGCGTGGTGGCGCAGACATCCGCGACGACCCTGCGCGGCGCCGACATCGAAGCGAATCTGTTGACCCGCAAGGTGCGCCGCGGAGATATCGCGGTACAGCTGTCGAGCACCGAGTTCGAGCTACTGGTCTACCTGCTGCGCCATTTTGGACAGGTGCTCTCGCGCGAGCAGATCCTGAGTGCCGTCTGGGGCTATGAGCACGACCCGGCGACGAACGTCGTCGACGTCTACATCGGCTACCTGCGTCGCAAGCTCGCCCGCCGCGACGATCCGGCGCCGATCCACACGGTGCGCGCCGTCGGCTACCGCCTCGGCGTCTCCACCTGAACGATGCCTGCGCGGTTCCCGTTCGCCCGGATCGTTCCGGCGGGTCTGCGCTGGCGTTTGGCGGGCTGGATCGCGCTCGTGACACTGGTCTGCACGGGGATCGCGTTTGCGGCCGTCTACCGTGGCACCGGCGCTCAGCTGCGCAGCCAGATCGACAGTGAGCTCTCCGGGGACGCGGCCGAGTTCGCACACAACCTGACGAGCTCGCAAGTGCGCTCACCCGCGGGGGTCGAGCGTCTCGCGAGCGTCTACGTACACAACCAGCCGTTCGGCGCCAGCTCGACCTTCCTGTTCGCGATCGTCACTGGAGCGGGCACAGCCACCAATCGCCCGGAGCTGCTCGCCCAAGCACGGCCGGACAACGACGAGAGCCAGGCCGAGCAAGCGCAGGAGAACCGACTGTCCCGACAGCTGTTGAGCGTTCCCCCGGGCTATACGACGCTGGCGCTGCCCGATGTCGGCAATCTGCGTCTGGTCAAGCGCACCGTGCACGTGCGCGGTGGACTGCGCGTAACGATCGGGGTGGGCGAGCCGCTGGCGAACGTGACACACGCTGAGAGCGGTCTCGCGCGGGCGTTCGTCCTCGCCGGGGTTCTCGCGCTGCTCGGCGCGTTGCTGGGCGGCTATCGGCGCGGCACGCGCCTGTCGCGCCCGCTGCGAAACATGGCGGCGGTCGCGGCCCGCGTGGACACCGGAGACCTGCATCCGCGCATCCACGACCTCGACGGGCTGGGACAGGAGGTGAAGGTCCTGGCCGACGCCTTCAACCACATGCTCGACCGCCTTACCGACGCCTTCGCCGGTCAACGCGCGTTCGTGGCCGACGCCTCGCACGAGCTGCGCACCCCGTTGACCGTGATCCGCGGTCAGCTGGAAGTGCTCGCGGCGCAGCCGGCTCCCGCAGGCGCGGAGGTACGCCGCGTCGAGCGCTTGGTGCAATCGGAGATCGCGCGAATCAGTCGGCTCGTTGACGATCTGCTGCTGCTGGCCAAGGCCGAGCAGACGCAGTTCCTGCGTATCGAGTCGATCGAGCTCGGTGCCTATGTGCGGGAGCTCTGGGATGGGATGAGCCTGCTGGCGCAGCGCCGGTTCGAGCTCGGCTCCGTCCCTCGGGGCACGCTGCGAGCGGATCCGGACAGGCTCGCACAGGCGTTGCGCAACCTGATCGGCAACGCGATCGATCACACAGTGGCCGGGCGGGGGCTCGTGCGTATGCTCGTGCAGGAGCTACCCGGCGGGCGCATCGGGTTCGCGGTGGAGGACGATGGTCCCGGCATACCCGCCATACAGCGCGAGCGCGTGTTCGATCGCTTCTACCGAACCGATGGTGCGCGCGATCGTGCGTCGGGGGGTACAGGCCTTGGCTTGGCGATCGTGAGTGCGATCGTTGAGGCTCACGGTGGGCGGGTCGCCGCCGGACGCTCACCCGAGGGTGGCGCGCGAATCGAGGTTGAGCTTCCTGGATTCAGCGGGGAGGGCGCACGCGTAGGAGAGCGCGACGCCCGCCCGCGGTCATCTCAGGATGCCGGTGTGGCCGATCGAGTAGCGGCCGGGTTGAGGCCACACGCATAGCCCGTGAGGGCCTTCGCCGACGTTGATGCGAGCCAGCAGCTCTCCGCTGACAGTCGAGATCGCATAGACCTCTGCGTTGTAGCGACCGGAGAGCCAAAGCACCTTGCCGTCGGCGGAGACGCCGCCCATGTCCGGTGAGCCGCCGGGTATTCGCCATGTCGCGATAGGACGGCGCGTGGCAAACGACAGGACGGTGATCGAGCCTTCCAGGCGGTTTGAGATATAAAGCGCCTTCGCGTCACGGCTCGGATACAGCCCGTGGGCACCCAGGCCGGTGTGGATCAGTTCGACCTTGCGCATGGTGGCGGCGTCGATCACCCACACGCCGTTGGCGGTCATATCGGCGACATAGAACGTGTGGCCGTCGGGAGATAGCTTTACGTCCTGGGGCATCGCGCCTGGCGCAAGTTCGATCGTCTTGACGACAGTCTCGCTACTCATGTCCACGACGATCATGCGCGCTGCAAACTCACACGAGACCAGTGCATAGCGTCCGTCGGCGGTGAAGTCCATGTGATCCACCCCGGCGCACTGTGGTGTCGCCAGAGCATGGTGCAACGCCATCGTGTGGGCATCGCGGAAATCGAGCTGACGGCGAGCCTCGGCGACGACGATCGCCCAGCGTCCGTCGGGAGTGAAGTACATGTTGTAGGGATCGAGCACCGGGATCGGTTTGCCTGGGCGTGCGGTGCGGGGGTCGATCGGGGTGAGGCTGTTACCGGCGTCGTTGGTCACGTACAGCGTGCGCAGATCCCATGAGGGGACGACATGTTGCGGTAGCGCGCCCACCCGAAATCGCTCTACGATCCTGAAGGTTCTTTGGGATATGACGTCGACGGTGTTCGACTGGCTGTTGGGTACGTAGACGAGCGAAGGATCGTCGCGCACCGTTGGGCTGAGCATGTTCGGGCCGTCTGCTGCATAGACGTTGCCCTGATCCACCAGCGGTGGAATCCTGCCGGCGACGGGCACGGGGCCTACCCACCGGATGGGACCATGAGCCGAGGCCGACAGGTGTCGGGTGTCGCCCACGGTGGACCCGGACCCACATCCCCCAAGCCACAGTCCAAGCACCACAAGGAGAGGGCTTGCCGCGCGGCGAGCGAGACGTCGGCTCATCGGACGGGGGTTAGAGTCAAGGCTTGATCTTGGGTTGTGCCGCCGGAGTCGCGTCCGCCGACGAGGAGAATTCCTCCTGGCAGTGAGGCGACGCCGAGATCGGACAGCGGTCGGGGCAGGCGCCCGGCGTGTGAGATGGCGCCACTGAGCGGATCGATGGCGAGAATCGAGGACCTCTGTTCTTCGAGGTTCTCGCCGCGTCCTCCGAGCACGTAGAAGCGACCGTTGAGAGATGCTCCAGCGGCGTGAGTGGTGGGGCTGGGGAGCAGTCCGATCTGACGGACCTGCCCCGTGCCCGGGTCGAATGACAGGATCGCTCGCTGGGCGATGACTCCGGAGGTGCCTCCCGCGATCAGCAGATGTTCTCCGACCGCCGCGACCGCGGCATAGCGCAACGGCCGAGGTAGCACCCCCACCACTCGTGCTCCGGCGCGTGGGGTAAACGCCACGATCGTCCGCAGCGGGGCCGTCTCGGTGTAGCCGCCCACGACATATGCCGTGCGACCGATCGTGGCGGCCTCGATGTCAGAGGCGCCGACGGGCAGATGTCCAGCAACCTGGGCCCCGCGGCTCCCCACGTGGAGGATGAGATCGCTCGCGCTGCCAAGATCGCCACCCCCGAAGAAGTAGGGCTGTCCTTCGATGTTGGCTGCCGCGGCGTCATGTCGGGCGGCGGGGAGCTGTCCGACAGTGCGGGCGCCGCTGCCGTCGATGGAGACGACGTCGCTCACGGACGCGTCGGCACTGTCCAGGCCACCGAGAGCGAGCGCCCCGCTGCCGTAGGACGCGACGGCCGGCAGCTGCACGGCGGCTGGGAGTCGCACCGTGTTGGTGAGATGCAGGGCTATGGGAGCAGGAACTGCGGTCGTGGCCGACTGCGAGTCGGCGGCAGTGGGCGCGGTGTGGGTCCTAGCGTGTGTGTCTGCACAGCCACTGCTCGTCAAAGTTGACGCTAGGAGGAGCGCGAGTGCGAGTGCCGTGCCGTGTGCACCGAGGGTCGATGGGGCGGCGGGGGTGCGCGTTCTCAATCGAGACAACACGCCGCCAGCATCTTGTCAGCGTCTAAAGCGCAGATGAGCGACTGGTGAGAACCCGCTTAGGCGCCGCGTGGGGCGTACGGCGCGGCACGTGCCCGCCGGCTCGCGTCGCTACAGCTCGTCGTCGCGCCGGTACCCCAAGCGCGAGGAGATGCGGGCGGCCGTGGAGAGCAGGTGCGGACCGAGCGCGTCGGTCAGTTCGGCAAGCGAGATTGCCTCAGGGCTGGCGGCGATCCCAACCGCGGCGACCACCTCGCGTGACTCGTCGCGTACGGGCACCGCGATGGCTTGCAGACCGGGGCGCAGCTCCTGGTCGTTGAGGGCGTAGCCATCTTCGAGGATCCGCTCGAACTCTGTCCGTAGAGCCTGCTTGCTCGTGATCGTACTCGGGCTGTTGCGCTCCAACTTGAGCTGTGCGATGAGCTCGCGCTGCACCTCCTCGGGCAGGTGGGCGAGCATCACCTTGCCCATCGCGGTGCAGTATGCGGGCATCCTCGAGCCGGGATACAGACCCAGGTCGGTTTCGCGCTCGGCTCGTCGCCAGCTACGCGCATGATCGACGTACAAGATCTCCGCGCCGTCGAGCACCGCCAGGCCGATCGTGTAGCCGGTGCGTTCGCGCAGCTCCTCCAGGAAGGGGTGGACGTTCTCGCGCAGGCCCGTGGCGTTCAGGGCCGACATGCCGAGGTCGGTGACGCGCAGCCCGAGTCGGTACTTGCGCGAGCGCCCCTGCTCGAGATAGCCGAGCGCCAGCAGTGTGGTCACGTAGCGGTGAGTGGTGGAGCGGCTCATGCCGAGCTCGTCGGCGATGTCGGCGATGCCGAGAACGGGGTGCTCTGAGGTGAAACAGCCCAAGATCGCCAGGCCGCGCTCGAGCGACTGCGAGTAGCGCGGTCCGCGCAGGATCGGCAGCGCCCACGGCGGGGTGTCGGCGTCTTCGGCCGTAGGCGCAGGCGCTCTCGAGGTCATTCTCGGCATCGGCGGTCTCCGTTTTCGTGTGGGCTCAGCCCGTGGGTAGCCTGTAGTGGCGTGAGCTCGGATCGCGCTCGAGTAGGCCGAGCTCTACCAGCGTGATCGCGTAACGATGTGTCGTACTGGCTCCCAACCCGAGCTGCTTGGCCACATCGGTGACGCGCCGGGCGCTGCCGTCCGACGGAAAGGAAGCGAGCACCATCAGCCCACGCAGCAGGGAGCGCGAGAAGCGATCGTCGTCCAGCCGCTCCCGATAGGACGCAAGCTTGAGGGCGCCGATTCCCCCCAGGAGCTTGGCCAGGGCATCTTCGTCGGTCGCCCCGCGCATCACCTGCTTGATCTGTGTCTTGGAGAGGGTGATCGTGATGTCGTTGTTATCTGTGTCGCTGTGCTCGGGCATCATCTGAGAAGTGGCGAAAGTCGCGGATTGACGCGCACTGTCGCATGAATAGTCCGGACTTTCAAGTTCCTATACAAGAGGAGAATCGAATACTTGATTTTCAAGATTGGGAGTCGTAAGGCCCGATTATTCGACGCCGGCAGAGCTTGGCGATCCTGGGCGGGACCCTTTAACGGGCAGGTACGCGCTGAGGCGACTCGCGATACGCCCCGCCGTCCGTCGCGCACCGAGGATCAGCATGGTCGGGCGTGCGAGGTGGCCCATCGTCTCGAGTACCGCAGGCGCGGCGAGGCGTGCGTGTGGCGATGAGGATGTCGAGAGATCGCACAGATAGAAGCTCGTCATCGCCGCGACGATCAACGTGTGGCCGTAGCCGCCGGGCAGTTCGTTGACCTGGCTCATCGCCTCGCCTGCGATCGTGGCTATGCGATTGGCGGCCTCGTCGGGAGAGCCGTAGTAATCGATCAGGCCGCGCCTGCCGGTGGCGAGGTCCTCGACTTGATCGGCGAGGCTGTCGAGCAGCGAGTGCAGCGCTCCGACCCACGGGAAATATGCGGCGCCGAGCATCCTCGCCACGCCGGGGTCGAGTGCGGGATCGGTGGCGGCGGCGATCAGCGCGAACAGGTCGAGCGTCGAGCCGGCCGCCGCCGCGGTCTCCCACCAGCGCAGGCGCGTGTGTGCCTTGCCCGAAGCCCGCGCCCAGCGTTCGAAGTAATCATGTCGGCCGTTGCCGTCCCCGTGGTTGAGGCTCTGATATGTGATCACCCTTTCGGTGGCCTTGCGCGCGAGCTCGGCGATCGTCGCGAACGAGGGCAGGGCAATGAGCGTCGTTCGACATGCGCAGATCAGCGCACGTAGATAGCCACCGTCCTCGCCGCATCGACGACGGGGGTAGTAGTCGTGGTGGGGCTCCCCCGGAGTGATCGCCGACAAAAGCGCACCGTTCAGCTGCCGTGCGTCGGCGATCGGATCTTCACTGGGCTCCTCGGAGAGGTTGTCGAGGTAGTCGAACATCGTCTGGTAGGCAACGACCGCCCGCACCGTGGCGTGTCGGCTGGCGGGCTGCACAAACGCCGCGAACGCCGCGGCACCCTCGAGATTGCCGCGCTTCTCGCCGTGAGCCTGCAAGGCGATCCGGCGTAGGGCCGGGTCGGGGATCTCCTGCGCTCGCGCACGCCAGATGCGCACCTCTCGACATGCGTCTGGGAACACGCCCAGCCAGTAGCTTCTTGCCGCCCCCGCCAAAGTCGGCAGGGCGCTATCGGTCCCGATCCATTCGCCCACGCGAACAGCTTTACGCAGTCGCGATGCGCCCTCGGGCTCTCAGTCCTGAAAGCCCACGCGGGCGGGCACGCGTGAGGCGGCGAACCCAGGGATCGCGATCACCGCCAGCGCTACCGCCGTAATCAGCATCAGTGTCAGCGCCACCTGGGTTGGTGCGACCGAGAAGGGCGCCGGAAAGCCCGTCGTCAGCGTCAGCCAGCGCCCGGCCAGCGCGTGGCCGTAGATGCCGACGACTCCGCCGACTATGCACCCGACGCCGACCGTGATAGTGCTCTCCAGCAGCAGCGCACGCCACAGTTGGTCGGAGTCATACCCCTGGATCTTCAGAGAGGCCAGGCGCGCTCGTCGCTGCCATACGGCCGCGCTCAGCGCCGAGGCGACCGCCAGGCCGGCTGCTATCAGCAGCAAGGTCGAGATCTCGGCAAGTGTCTCCAGTCCCTGTCGTGCACTGGCCTCCGATTGCCGATCGCGTTCTTCGCTCGTTCGTACCGACAACCCCTGTTGGGAGCCGAGGGCGGCCTTCACGGCTCGTCTGCCGGCCACGGCACCGATGCCCGGTCGCAGGCTCACCTCCAGCGCCGAGGGGTCGATTGTCTGCCAGTAGCGGCTGTAGTCGCGGGCGTTGATCGTGATCGTCCCCGGCGGCCAGCCGGAGTTCGTCATGATGGCGGCGGTCCTGAACGTCGCCGTGCCCGATGGCGCGGGCAGAGAGAAGGTATCGCCGAGGTGTAGGCCGTGTTCGCTTGCGAACGCGCTCGAGACCGCGGCCCACCCACTTCCACGCAGCAACCGCGTCGCTTGTGCCAGATCTCCGTGGAGCAGCTGGCTGGCTTCCAACATCTTCGGGTCCTGCGAGGATCTCGCGCGGATCCACAACCGGCGGGTGCCGACGTCGAGCAGCCCGCCCTGATAGACGCGCACCGATGCGACACCCGGAGCATGGGCGATCGCGGCCATCGTGTTGCCGGGCGCGAATTGGTTCACATTGAAGATGTCGTGGCCGGTACCGACCCATATGCTTGCCGTGCCGAAGTATTGGGTCGTAGCGCGGTCGATGCCACGTATGAGATCGCCGCGAGCGCCGCCGATCGCGATGCTCCCGTAGACGGCCAGCCCGACGATGCCGGCCAGCGCGACCGCACGCATGCTCGTCGCCCGCAGCTCCGAGACCGCGACGACCAGGGCGCTGCTGCGAATGCGGTCGCCCATCCACGGAAGCGCACGGGCGATGGCGGCGAACATCGCTGGTATCAACAGGAGCGTGGTCAGTGCCAGCGCGACGCCGCCGACGATGGTTAGACCGGGCGCGATCAGCACGAGCACGGTGACGACCGCAAGCGAGGCCAGCCCGGCGAGCCCGAGCGTTCTGGTGGCACGTTCGCCGATCGTCTCACCCCTGCCGCCGGGCTCGCGAAACACGGCGTCCACCGCTCTGCCCTCCCGCATGTCAAAGACAGGTGTCAGCGAGGCGAGCATGGTGGCGATAACGCCGCAGCCGAATGCAGCCAGCACCGTCTTCGTGTGCACGATCTGCTTCGCTCCGATCGGGAAGGCGGCGGCCAGATAGGTGGGTACGCGGTGAAAGAACTCACTGGACAGGGCATCGCCCAGCACCACGCCGACGAGTGAGGCGAGGACCCCGAGCGCGAGCGCCTGGAAAGACAGCAGCAGCAGCACCTGCCGACGGTCATACCCCTGCATGCGCAGATCGGCTACGAACCGGCGACGCTCTGGCATCGTCAGCAGCATCGCGTTCACCGCCAGCAGGAACCCGACCATCACGCTGATCGCCGAGAACAGCTCCGTGGACTGGCTGTTCGGCGTGATCGCCTGGTTGAGTAGGCGCAGCTCATTATCGGCCGGCGCCACGTCCAGGCGCCCGTCCGCGAGTCCTCGCAGGTTGCGTGTAAGTGCCGCATCGGCTCCGCGTCGTGGCTGGATCAGAACCTGAGTCACCCGTCCCGGCATGTCCACCAGGCGCTGTGCCACCCCGAGCAGGGCGATCGCCACGGGGCTCGACGTGAGCGCTCCGAACAGGGAGCCGCCCAGCACCGCTCCCACCGTCACTCCGCGAGCATGACCGCTCGCGAGCACCGTGACCTCGCTGCCCGGTGTCGCTCCGATCGCGCTCGCGACGACCGCCGGAAGGACCAGTCCTCTGGAGAAGCGAAACCCGCCCGTACCGAAGTTGTCGGTGTCGAGACTGCCGAGGTTGACGATCCCGGGGGTTACTCCGAGAATCTGTACGGCTTTTGCGCCGCGAGGCCCCACGACGGTCACGTTCTCGCGTAGGACCGCCGCGGAGGAGCGCACGCCCGGAAGGTGTTCCACGGTGCTCGCCAGTCGCTGGTCGAATCCCGCCTGCGAGCGAGCCGTGAGTTGCACGCGGGCCGATCCGATCACCTGCTGGATCAAGGCTCCCGCGGAGCTCGTGAGGCTCGTGTTGGCCACCAGCACGCCGAACACGAGTGCGACCGCGACCGCGATACCGCTGCCCGCGAGCAACTCCTGAGCCAGGTGCGAGTGCAGACGGCGCCTGTAGAGATGGAACAGCATGCTCACGCGAACTCCGCAGAGGCGAGGGTTGAACAGGTTGCTCACAGCAGGACGGCGGCCGAGTCGTGGGTCTGCACGCTGCCGGCGAGATGGCCGTCGCGCAGCGTGTAGGCGTGGTCCATGAGCTCTCTCGCGTCAGGGTCGTGCGTGACGAGCAGCCCGGGTATGCCGCGTTCGTGGCAGATATCGCGGAGCAGCTCGAGCGTTTCGCGGCTACGCGTGGAGTCGAGGTTGCCTGTCGGCTCATCGGCGAGCAGCAGGCGTGGCTCGTTCACCAGCGCGCGCGCGATGGCGACCCGCTGGCGCTCGCCCATCGACAGGCGCTCTGGGGGGTGCTCGGCGCGAGCGCCCAAGCCCAGACGCTCCAGCCACGGGCGTGCCTGTCTGCGGGCTTCGCGCAGACGCAGGCCTTCGGCGGTGAGCTTGATCGTCGCGTTGTCCAGCGCCGAGGTGTTGGGCATCAGGTGAAAGGACTGAAACACGAAGCCCACGTCGCGCAGGCGGTATCGTGCGCTCTCGCGCTCGGACAGATGGCCGATGTCGCGACCGTCGAACAGCACGCGTCCCGCTTCGGGCGCGATCAGGGCCGCCGCGAGCAGCAGCAGCGTGGTCTTGCCGGAACCGCTCGGCCCGTACATGGCGACGAATTCGCCCGGTGAGACGGTGAGCGAGACGCCGTCGACCGCTCGCACGATCTCCCCACCGCCACTGGCGTAGTGCTTGACGACCTGGCGCAGCTCGAGCGCGGCGGTGGGGGCGTTCAACTCCCGGACCGCTCCGCTGCGCGGGCGCTGCGCCTGGGCAGCGGCACCACGATGCCTTGCTCTGCGGTCGTGCAGACTTCGCCGCCCGAGATCGACATCATCAACCCGGAGCCCTGCAGCGCGCCCATCTCTTCGGAGACGACCAGCAGCGCCATGCCCCGTTCTCCGGCGAGCTCGCGCAGCAGCACGTAGAAGCGGCTGCGATCACTGAGGCTCGGCATCACGGCGGGCTCGTCCACGAGCAGCACGCGTGGCTCGTGCACGATCGCGCGAGCCAGCATCACGAGCGTCCGCTCCGCCAGCGAGAGCGATCCTGCCGGCTCGTCGGCACAGGTCGCGGTTACGCCCACCCGCTCGAGCGATCCAAGGGCTCGACGCCGGGCGTCGCGGACGGTGAGTCCCTCGCTGCCCAGCGACATGGCGACGTGGTCCACGACGCTCTCACCGGGGTGCGGACGCCAGTCTCCGGATGCCATAAACGCCAGCTCGTGGCGCAGCAGGCGGCCTCGCTGCGAGCGGGTCATATCCTGCAGGGCACGACCGTCGTAACGCACCGTGCCCGTGTCGGGCTGTTCGATGCCGGCGGCGATCCGCAGCAGCGTGGACTTGCCCGAGCGACGAGGGCCGTACAGGCCGACGAACACGCCGGCGTCCACCTCGAAGGACACACCGTCCAGAACGGTGATCTCACGGCCCCCATCGGGAAAGCACTTGCCGACGTTCGCGAATGAGAGCAGCGGCGTCATAGCGCCTATAGAAGCTATCGCTCCCGCGCCCTGATGCGCTCGTTGATGCGCTGTCGCGTTTGTGTGGCCCAGTCGACGTCGGCTTGGAGCTGGCGCCAGACCGCATCTCGTGTGCAGTCCATCACCAGGGCGGTCCAAGAGCGCATTTCGTTGGCTGAGGGCGCCACCAGCTGAGCCAGTCGCAGGCACTCGCGCTCGTAGTCGCGCAGCGCCGCGAGCAGTCTGTAGGCGTCCTCGTCGCGCGCGACCGCGAGCTTCGCGTGCAGTCCCAGTCGCACCGGCTCACGTGGAAGCAGCGTTTCCATCCACGCCGTCATCGCACCTTCGGTCAGGTCGGTGGGGCGGTAGACCACGCGGGTGCGTCGCGCGTTGTCGCGGCGAGGCTCCTCGCGGGCCGTGACCAGGTCTTCGGCGACGAGCTGATCCAGCAGACGATAGACATCGTTGGTATCGATCCGCCATGTCGCACCGAGCCTTGCCACCAGGCGGCTGGCCAAGTCCCCGCCGTGCCCGGGACGCTCGAGCACGATGCCGAGCAGCGCGCCGCGCAGCGGCGCCGACGCGCCACGCATCCATCCGCGGGTGTTCGTTATCGCCTCGGCCATTCTGTCGTTCCCAGCCACACGAACGATACCGCAAGGCACTCATCATGTGTAGAACGATTCCAAAAGTTGCCACTAAGCAGACGATATGTGTTGCGAGAATCAAGCCTGTCTGTGCGTCACATGCGAGCCATAGCCTGACACTGCGCTCAGGCGTCTCGAACGAGCACGATCCGCGACAGATTGTTGTTCTTTGTCTCTCACTCCGGCCCGTGGGGGCGTTACGACATTTACGGCACGATCACGGCGGCGCCGGTCAACCGGCCGGCGCGCAGATCTGCGAGCGCCTCCCCGGCGGCCGGCAGCGGGTAAGTGTGAACGTGCGTACGCACGGGGACGCCCGGCGCGAGCTTGAGAAACTCCTCTGCGTCGCGTCTTGTCAGGTTGGCGACCGATCGCACACTGCGCTCCTCCCACAGGTCCTTGTAGGGGAAGCTTGGGATATCGCTCATGTGGATGCCGCCACATACCACCGTTCCGCCTGGCGCCAGTGCGCGCAGAGCCTGCACCACCAGTGAGCCGACCGGAGCGAACACGATCGCCCCGTCCAGCTCTTGCGGGGGAGCCTCGGCCGAATGCCCAGCCCAGATCGCCCCGAGCTCGCGCGCGAAAGCCTGCGCGGCGCCGTCGCCCTCGCGTGTGAACGCATACACCTCGCGGCCTTCGCCGCAGGCGACCTGTGTGAGGATGTGGGCGGCGGCGCCGAACCCGTACAGCCCCAGTCGTTGCGCCGATCCGCACATCCGCAGCGCTCGATAGGAGATCAGACCCGCGCACAACAGCGGCGCGGCCTGCGCATCGGAGTAGCCGTCGGGGATCGCGAAGCAATAGCGCTCGTCCGCGACCGTATATTGCGCCATGCCGCCGTCGGTGTCCCGCCCGGTAAATCGCGCTCGCCGGCACAGGTTCTCTCGTCCCGAGCGGCAGTAGGCGCACTTGCCGCACGTCCATCCCAACCACGGAACCCCGACCCGCCGCCCGTCCCACTCCGGAGACCCTGAGCGCGCGACCCCCACGATCTGGTGCCCGAGGACGCGCGGCGGGTGAGCGATCGGAACCTCGCCGTCGAGCAGGTGCAGGTCGGTGCGGCAGACACCGCACGCCTTGACCTCGATCAGCAGCTCTCCGGGGCTCGCTTGCGGAAGCGGCCGCTCGAGCTCCCGCAGCGGTCTGCCGACCCCCTCGAAGACCATCGCGCGCATCGACTCCGGCAGGCCGGTGTCCGGCCGGCGCGCGCCCTCGGCCAAACCGTCGGATGCCTCACCCGGGTCACCCAAAGAACAGCTCCGCCGTCTCATACAGGGTCGGGTCGAGCAGCTTGGGCTCTCGCAGGGCATCCTCCAGCGAGACCTCGACGATCTCGCTGCCACGAAGTCCCACCATCGTCCCGAACCGTCCTCGGGCGACCGCGTCCATCGCGGCCACGCCGAATCTGGTCGCGAGCACGCGATCGAACGCCACCGGCGTGCCTCCACGCTGGACGTGTCCGAGGATCGTCACGCGCGTCTCATACCCGGTGCGCCGCTCGATCTCACCCTCCAGCGTCACGCCGATACCGCCAAGCCGGGCGTGACCGAAGGCGTCGGTGGCGGTGTCGCTCTTGTGGGCTTGAAGGGCCCCCTCGAGCGGCGTCGCACCCTCGGAGACGACCACGATCGAGAAGCTGCGCCCGCGCTCGTGGCGGCGGCGCAGGCGCATGCACACCTCGTCGATGTCGAACGGACGCTCGGGCACGAGGATCGCATCGGCGCCCCCGGCGATCCCGGCGTGCGTGGCGATCCAGCCGGCGTGACGTCCCATCACCTCGACGACCATCACCCGGTTGTGGGACTCGGCGGTCGTGTGCAGGCGATCGATCGCCTCGGTCACGATCTGCACGGCCGTTTGAAACCCGAAGGTCACGTCGGTGCCGCCGAGGTCGTTGTCGATCGTCTTCGGGACGCCCACCACCGGGATGCCCTCGCGATGCAGCCGCAAGGCGACGCCGAGCGTGTCCTCGCCGCCGATCGGGATCAGCGCGTCCACCTCGCGTGCGGCGATCGTCTCGCGGATTGCCCGCAGCCCGCGATCGTCGGTGTCCCGGGCGAACGGGTTGGTGCGCGAGGTGCCGAGGATCGTGCCTCCACGGTGGAGGATCCCGGCTGTGCTCTGTAGCGTGAGCTCCGTCGCGTCGTCGCTCATCACTCCGGCCCAGCCGTGGCGAAAGCCGATCACGCCGTGCTCGCCGCTCACGAGTGCCCGTCGCACGACCGCGCGAATGACGGCGTTCAGCCCAGGACAGTCGCCGCCGCCTGTGAGCACACCAACCCGGGCCATATCGCGATTGTCCACGATCGGCCGCGGTGGCGCCCCCCGCCGGCCGGCGATTTATGTGCCCACGAGCCCGCGCCGCAGCGCATAGCCGACCAGCTCTGCGCGCGAGGAGAGGCTGAGCTTCTGCTGGATGTGCGCGCGATGGGTCTCGACCGTGCGCACCGACAGGAACAGCTGCTCGGCGATCTCCGCATTGGTGTGCCCCAGCGCGATCAGCCGCAGGACTTCGAGCTCGCGCTCTGAGAGGTCGTCCGGCGGTCCGGGCGGAGGCTCGGAGGCCATCTGCGCCCCCAGCTTGGGGTTCAAGTAGCTTTCGCCCGAGGCGGCGCGTCGCACCGCCTCGACGAGCTCGTCGTCCGCGGCCTCCTTGAGCACGTAGCCGATCGCGCCGGCGCCCAGTGCGTGTCGCGCGAACGCCGGTTCCTGCTGCATCGTCAGCACGACGATCTGCGTTCCCGGGGCTTCCACGCGGATGCCCGGGATCGCGTCGAGGCTCGATCCGCCGGGCATGTTCAGATCGAGCACCAGCACGTCGGGTCCGTGGCCACGCACGTATCGTCGTGCGCTGTCGAGGTCTCCCGCCTCGGCGACCACCTCGAACTCGGATTCGCCGTCGAGCAGCAGGCGCAGTCCACTGCGCACGACCGCGTGGTCGTCGGCGAGGACGATCCTGATCGCCCCCGGGTCGGACTTCACGGTCTGCTCCCCGTCGCCCTGCGCCGGGCGTGTCTCTTGATCTGGCATCAGCGATGTGAACGTACCGCGTAAGAGGCGAGCGCGCCTACGGGAAAAGTACGGTGATTGGCGCGGGTCGATACGGATGCACGGCGTCCTTGTTCGGCCATCTCGGGGTTGACAAGGAATCAAGGGACTCCACCACGGAATGTCCGCCGGGCGCGTCGGTGTTTCCTATACCGCGCGGCTCATGCTGCCGCCCGGGGCAGCACCAGCAGTGAACAGCGGCCGTGGCGCTCCAGGTAGTCCGAGGTGCTGCCGAGGATCAGCCGCTTCACCGGTCCGTATCCGCGGGAGCCGACGACGAGCAATTGCACCTCGTCCCCGAACGTGGCCAGTTCCTCGCCCGCCAGCCCGTACGCGGCCCGGCCCTCGACCCCCTCGATCGCCGCCATGCGCTCGTTCGCCTCGGTGAGCATCTGCTCGATGCCCTCTCCGAGCGCCGGGGCGGCGAAGCCGGTGAACGCGTAGTTGGGGATCGCGACGACTTCCAGCGCGCGCACCACCGCGCGGTAGCGCTCTGCAATCTCACGGGCCTTGGACAGTGCGATCTCGCTCTCGGGCGAGCCGTCGTAGCCCACTCCGATCGACGCGATCGGCACGGGGTGCTCGGCGTAGCCGCGCGTGGCCACCGCGACCGCGCAGGGGGCGCCGTTCAGCGCACCCCGCGTGTCGTCTCCCAGCAGCACCCTGCCAACCGGTCCGCGACTGCAGGAGCCGACCACCAGGAGATCGGCGCTCTGCTCCTCGGCGAGGCTGTGCAGGCCGCGACCGGGACTGCTCGCGGCGTAGCTGACCAGCTCGGCCTGCACGTCGGCCTCGGTGCGCTCGCGTTCGAGTAGCGCTTGCGAGGCCTCCTGCTCCTCGGTCAGGCGTCGCGGTGAGGATGCGTGCGTGGGGTGGGTGGCGCCGCCACGGATATTCGCGAGGGTCAGCTTGCCGCCGTCCGCGAGCAGACGCAGGGCAAGGGCGATCGCGTCGCGACCGTTCGGCCGACCATCTACTCCCACGATCACGTTCTGGAACATTTGTGGCCTCCTGGCTATATGCCCTGTCCGGGCAGGAACTCGTTCGTGAATGGCGGCAGCCCGCCGTTGGGGTCGTGCTGGAGCAGCCCGTGCGCGAGCATCCAGTCGCCGAAGCTCGCCCACGCCGAGGGTTCCTGCCAGCCATACGGATCGCCGGCCTTTGCCGGTGTCGCCGCGGGCAGCGTCTGGCGGATCGATTCGAGTTGCAGCTTCGGTTCCAGCGAAGGGTTCGCCTTGACGAGGAGCGCGGCCGCCGCCTGCGGGTTGGCACGGACCGCGCGCTCTCCGCGGGTCAGCGCCTGCATGAACGCGCGTAGGTCCTGGCCGCGTTCGCGGGCCTCGCTCTGGCGCACGACCAGCACCAGCTCGTCGTAGCTGGGCACGCCCGCGCGATCGACGGGGATCACGACCGGATGGCGATGCAGCAGCTGCAATTGGACCGCCTCGTAGTTCCAGAACCCGCCGAGCGTCGCCGCGACCTTGCCCGAGAGCATCGCCGGGACCAGGTTGAACCCGACGTTGACTTCTCGCACGCTGTCCGGGTTCACGCCGGCGGCCTGCAGGGCGGTGTGCAGCTCGGCCGCCTGGTAGGGGATGCCGGCGGTGCCCACGCGCTTGCCCGCGAGGTCCGCGACCGTGCGCACGTGCTGGCCGGGGAGCGCGATGATCGAGGTCAGGGGGCGTTGGACGAGCGCGCCGATCGAGACGAGCTTCAGGCCCTGGTCGCGGGCGAGCAGCAGCTCGGGCTCATAGGAGATGGCCATGTCCACCTTGCCGGCGGCGAGCAGCTTCAGCGGGTCGGCCGGTTCGGCGGGCGTCTGGGGACGCACTTCCAGCCCCACGGCCCTGAAGTCTCCGCCGGCGATCGCCGAGTACAGCGCCGCGTGGTCGGCATTGGGGAAGAAGTCGAGCATCACCGTGAACGGCTTGAGCGCCGGCGCGGAGGTCACGTCCTGCTCGGACCCGCACGCCGACACGGCCAGGACGCAGGCGATCGCGATCAAAGCGCAGACGGTCGCGATCGGGGCGGGTCTGATGGTTCTCAACGGGTGTCTCCTCTGGATCGGTGGGCCCACGGAGCCAGACGGCGCTCGGCGAGGGCGAGGGTATAGAAGCAGGTGATCGCGAACACGAACAGGACCACCGCCGCGGCATAGGCGCGCGAGGTCTGCAGGGCGGTCAGGTCGGCGTCGATCTCGTGTCCCAGCCCGGCGTAGGCCCCGGTGGTCGCCGTCTGGGACTCGGCGATGTAGGCGCCGATCACCGCGACCGTCAGCGCGATCCGGGCGCCGCTGATGGCTGCCGGCAGCGCCGCCGGCAGCTCGGCGAAGCGAAACGCCTGCCAGCGCGAGGCGTCGAACGTGCGCAACAGCTTCAGCAGCTCCGGGTCGACGCTCGCGAGGCCGTCCACCGTGGTGACGAGCACGGGGAAGAAGCAGATCAGAGTGATCACCACGAGCTTGGGCAGGATGCCGAAGCCCCACCAGAAGATCAGCAGAACCGCGATCACGGCGATCGGCACGGCCTGTGAGCCGACCGCGAGCGGATACACCGCGCGGCGCAGCACCGGTGAGAGGTGGATCGCGACCGCGAGCGCGAACCCGCTGCCCAGCGCCAGCAGGATGCCGAGCACCACCTCCTCTGCCGTCGGTTTCAGGTTCGAGGCGAGAAACCCGGCGTTCTGCCACAACGCCGTGCCCACTTCGTGGGGCGCCGGCAGAATCAGCCGGTCCACGCTGCCGAGGTCCACATAGGACTCCCACACGCCGAGCAGCACGGCGACGAGCGCGATCGCCGGCAGCGCGTGCAGGGCGCGGCGCCTCACCGTGTGCTCCCGGCGCCCAGGGCAATCAGTGCGCGCTCGCGCAGGGCCACTACGTCGGGATCGGTGCGCGAGCGGGGGCGCTCCAACCCGACCTCCAGTTCGGCGACGACACGACCGGGACGCGCGGAGAGCACCGCGACGCGGTCGGCCAGCACCACGGCCTCCTCGACGTCGTGCGTCACCAGCAGGACCGTGCGTGGCTCGCGGCGCAGCGCGTCGGTCAGCCAGGTGTGCATCTCCGCGCGGGTGATCGCGTCGAGCGCGCCGAAGGGCTCGTCCAGGCACAGCAGCGGCTTGCCCGAGAGCAGCGTGCGCACGAACGCGACCCGCTGGCGCATTCCGCCCGAGAGCTCGTACGGGCGCGCCTGCTCGAACCCGGCGAGACCCAGCTCGGCGAACAGCTCGCCCGCGCGCGTGCGAGCCTCGGCCCGCGGCACGCGAGCCACGCGCAATGCGAGCGCGGCGTTGTCGAGCGCGCTGAGCCACGGCAGCAGCATGTCGCGCTGGGGCATCAGCGCCGCCGGGGCGCATTCGATCGAGCCGGCCTCGCAGGACTGCAGCCCGCAGATCAGCTCGAGCAGCGTCGTCTTGCCGCATCCGCTCGGCCCCACCACCGCCAGCAGCTCATTCGCGGCGGCGTGCAGCGAGATATCGGCGAGCGCCTGCACCTGCACGCGGTCACGGCCCGGGTAGGAGCGACTGACTCCGCTGACGAGCACCGCTGGCGTGTCCTCCGCGTCGCGATCCCGGGCCGGCGGATCCTCGCGAGCGCGATCCCGGGTCGCTCGGTCCTGGCTCTGCGCTGCGGGACCGGGTGTGATCCCTGTCTGCACGTTGCTCCCTTCGCGGGCATTACCCCACAGGTTCGACGGGTCGGCGCAGGGCCATCGCATACGGTGCGCCATCTCAGCCGGCCCCTGTTCCCGCCAGCTCCCCTGAATTCGTCTGCTGAGGCGATGATGCTACTGCGTCATCGTGACCCCGGGACGCGCGAGCGCGCGCACGAAGTCCTCGAGCTGCGGGGTCGTCCAGCACTCGAAGGCGATGCAGTGCTGCTCGTAGGCGGCGATCACCGAGTCGCCGTAGTTCCAATACAGCCGTGGCTCGGGGTTCAGCCAGAAGGTGCGCCCGGCGCGCGCGGCGATCTGCGCGAAGATGTCCGCGCGTGGATCGCGCCCGTTGGTGCGGGCGTCGCCGAGCACGATCACGGTCGCGCGGGGGTGCAGATCGTCCTCGACCTGGGTCAGGAACTCCGACCACACGCGCCCGTAGTCGGTGTAGCCGGAGATGTCGGCCACGCCCGCGTCGCCTGAGATGCGCTCGCTGACCGAGCTGAAGTCGCGCTCGTGCTCGAAGATGTCGGTGACCTCGCTGATGCGCTCGATGAACACGAACGAGCGCATGCGCCGGAAGCTGTCGTGCAGGGCGTGGAGCACCGACAGGAAGAACACCGAGGCGGAGGTCACGCTGGTGGAGACGTCGCACAGCACGTAGATCTCCGGCCGGCGCGGTCGGCGGGGGCGGTACTTGAGCACGACCGGCACGCCGCCGGTCTGAAGCGAGGCGCGCATCGTGCGTCTGACGTCGACGTGCGCGTGACGGCGGTGCCCGCGCGCCTGCAAACCCTGTGTGGCGAGACGTCGACGCAGCTGCGCGACCACGCGGTGCACGGCTGCGAGGTCCTGCAGCGGGCCCGAGGGCAGCGCCCGGTCGAGCTCGCCAAGCGGTCGGGCGGGGGGCAGCGAGCCGGTGCGCTCGATCTGCGCGCGTTCGAGCTCGCGCCGCAGAAGCGCCTCGAAGCGACGCAGCGCCTCGCGCGGCAGACCGTCGCGGCGGGGATCGTCGGCGGGCAGCTCGGGCTGGGGCTCTGAGCGCAGCCCGAGCGCGCGGCGGATGCGCTGCACGTCGACGCCGATCACGCCAGAGCCCTCCTGGCGACGGGCGAAGGTCGCGATCGCCATGCGCGCGAGGTCGCGCATCGCGCCCTCCGAGCCGTCGCGCAGCGCCGCGGCGATCTGCGCGCGCAGACCCTCCAGCTGTTCGTCGGTCAGCTCTTCGAGGTCCAGTCCGCCGCCGTCCTGCTCGCTCTGCTCGCGCACGTCCTCGCGGACCGCGGCGAGCTCGACCGCGCGGAACATGAAGCGCTCGAACACGAGCTCGAACACGCGCCGGTCCTCCTGGCTCTTGGCGAGCGTCGCGGCGAGCGCCTCGCGGAAGTCCTCCTGCTCGGTCCAGTCGATCTCGCCCAGGACCGCGAAGGCGTCCAGCAGCTCCGAGGTGCCCACGGCCACGCCTTCGCGGCGCAGCTCCTCGCCCAGCTCCAGCACGCGGGCGGCGAATCCCTCCGGGGGCGCCGGCGGGCCGGTGGGGCTCGGCGGGGGCTCAGAGGACGTCGGTCGGCGCTCGGAGCTTGACCTCGGCGGGCGCTCAGAGGGCATCGGCCGGAGCCCGGAGCTTGACCCCGACGCGCTCGGCCACGAGGTCCATGTCGGTGCGGTGCTTGACGATCACCGACATCGTCTGCGTGAAGGTCTCCTCGTCGATGTCGTCCACGCCGAGCAGCAACAGCGCTCGGGCCCAGTCGATCGACTCGGCGATCGAGGGCGGCTTCTTCAGGTCGAGCTCGCGCACCATGCCGATCACCTCGACCAGGCGGCGCGCGACGGTCTCGGAGAGATCGGGCGCGTGCAGGCGCACGATCTCGAGCTCGTGCTCGAGCTCGGGGTAGTCCAGCCACAGGTACAGGCAGCGGCGCTTGAGCGCCTCGGTGAGCTCGCGCGAGTTGTTCGAGGTCAGCAGCACCACCGGGTGCGTGCGCGACTCCACGCGCCCCAGCTCGGGGATCGAGATCTGGAAGTCCGAGAGCACCTCCAGCAGCATCGCCTCGAACTCCTGGTCGGTCTTGTCGATCTCGTCGATCAGCAGCACCACCGGCTCCTCCGAGGCGATCGCGGTCATCAGGGGGCGCGCGAGCAGGAACTCCTCGCCGAAGATGTCCTCCTGCACGGCCTCCCAGCCCGCGCCGTCGGCCTCGGCCTGGATGCGCAGCAGCTGCTTGCGGTAGTTCCACTCATACAGCGCCTTGGCCTCGTCCAGGCCCTCATAGCACTGCAACCGCACGAGCTCGCGGCCCAGGTAGGAGGCCAGCGCCTTGGCCAGCTCGGTCTTGCCGACGCCCGCCGGTCCCTCCACGAGCACGGGCTTGCCGAGCTTGGTCGCCAGGTAGGCCACGAGCGCGGTGGACTCTCCCGGGAGATAGCCAACCTCGCGCAGCCCCGCGGCGAGAGCCTGGACGGAGTCGGGCCCCGGTGAGGTCGTGCCGGGCGGCGCGGACGGGGACGCGGGCGGAGGCATCGTCGGGCCAATGATAGGGGGGCGCCCGGGCCGGATAGGGCGACGCTGGGCCGGCGGCTCGTACAGAGGCTCTCAGGCCGAGCGCTGTTCGGGCTCGGTCGGGGCGTCTTCGAAGGAGAGCTGCTCGCTCG
>Ga0210387_10000581_pt1 | contig 26220 bp, 18 predicted proteins | sample IncBWC7OmetaG_FD_160108 | JGI IMG/M metagenome (GOLD analysis project Ga0210387, IMG submission 160108) | Forest soil microbial communities from Barre Woods Harvard Forest LTER site, Petersham, Massachusetts, United States - Inc-BW-C-7-O ...
TGAGAGGCGATACCTGAGCGACTCGAAGCGGACGCATGGATATGGATGATAAGCACCGCACGGCCATCGGCGACCGTCGACGATCGAGTGGGCTTGCCTGGCATCGGGAACATTCCCAGCTTGCCGCCTCTCCAACTGGGCCTTACGGATACGGCGTCGACAATGGGAGGTTCGGGTGGTCGGTTCGGATGGGGGGCGTTCCGGCCCATCGTGAAACGCGACTTTGGGCTGCTCTGGCTCGGCGAGACGATCTCGCAGGTCGGCGACAGCCTCAACCGTGTCGCGTTGCTCTGGTTCGTGTATCAGACCAGCCACTCGACGTTGCGCATGTCACTCGTCGGCGTCCTTCAGACGCTGCCGCCGTTGATCTTCGGTCCGCTCATCGGGGCCTATCTCGACAAAGTGCGAAAGCGACCGGTGCTGATCGCGGTCAGTCTGGCCCGCGCCCTTCTGGTATCGACGATTCCGCTCCTCTACGGGGCGCATCTGCTCGGCGTGGGACTGCTCTACCTCATCGTCTTCGTCCTCTCTGTCATCGGGACCGCCGCCGGTCCCGCCCTCTTGACCTCGGTGCCGCTTCTGGTCGCTCCTGCCGACCTGGCGGCGGCAAACGCCCTCTTCCAGGGCACCGCCACGCTCGGCGTGCTGGTCGGCCCAACGGTGGCCGGCCTCGGGATCTCCCTTTTCGGGATTTCGAAGGTGCTCTATCTCGACGCCGCGAGCTTCCTCGCCTTCGCCCTGTGCGTCGGGCTGGCGCGTATCCCCGAAGCAGCGGCCGGTCCCCGCGTGCCGTGGCGGTTCCGAGAACTTGCCGGGGATCTGCGCACGGGCCTGGCCTTCCTGCTCCAGCGGCAGACGGGAATCCTCTCGCTGACGATGGTCGCGAGTGTTCAGAACCTGGGCGCGAGCGCATTCATCATCATGCTTCCTGCCTTCGTCCACGAAGACTTCCTGGCGAGCTCGTTGTGGCTGGGGACGCTCTGGTCGGCGCTGGGAGTGGGCATGCTCCTGGCGTCCCTGTCGATCGCGCTCCTGGGGGCACATCGCCTGGTGAGACTGCTGCGAATTGCCCTCCTGGCGCTGGTCCTCGGCGGCATCTCCATCGCCGCGCTCCGTTTCGTCAAGGTGAAGCTCGCGGCCGCTTCCTTGATGGTCGTCATCGGCTGGAGCTCAGCGGCGTTCAACCCGGTGATCATTTCGATTGTCCAGCGCTCCACGCCCGTCGGACTGCGCGCACGCATCTTGACCACCTTCAACAGCGCGAACATGGCGGCGGTCGCGGCCGGAATGTTGATCTTTGGATGGGCTGCCGAGCACGTGAGCAGTGGCCTCGCCATGATCGGGATCGGCGGCATCCTCCTCATCAGCGCGGTCGCGCTCGGAATGGTCATGCGCGTCCAGACCACCCGTCAGCTGGTCGAGAAGCTGGCCCGCCAGGCGTGATCGGGCCCCGGCATCAGCGTCGCGTGGAATGTCTGCCCAGGATCCTCGGTTGGAAGTGGCAGGTGTGCGGCATGCGACCTTTCAGCGGATCGGACGGGGTATTTTGGAGGGCGGCACAGTGGTCGGCGGTGGTGGCCGCCCTCGGCTGGCTGTTCGTCTGGACCTGGGTGCAGAAGAAGCGAAGAGATCGGGCCCAAGAAAGCGACCGAGACTACGACCGAGACAACGACACGGCTGGGCCATCGGGCCTGCGGTGAATGAGCGGGGGCTTCCCGGGAAGCGTCAGGCAGCCCGTTCCGCCGCGACATAATGATGTTCGGCGGCCGCCCGCCAGACGGGCAAGAGATCATTGACGAACACCTCGTGCCAGGTCGGCGCGTGGACGAGCGACCAGGCATGGGCGTCGCGGCCCATCGCCGCCGCGCGCTCCGGGTCGCGCAGCAGCTCGGCCAGCGCCTCCGCCCACGCTTGCGGCGTCGCCTCGCGCGAGACGAGCCCGGTCTTGCCCTCGACGACGAACCGCTCGCTCCCGCTGCCCGCCGCCACCACCAGCGGCAGTCCGGAGCTGGTCGCCTCGAGGACCGCGTTCGACAGCTCCTCGACCACCGCCGGTTGAGCGCAGAGGTCGGCCGACGCGTAGACGCGCGCCAGCGTGGCGGGGGCGAGGACGCCCGCACAGGTGACGCGATCGCCGAGGAGCGCCAGCACCGCCTCGCGATCCGCTCCTTTGCCCGCGCAGAAGAGGTGTAGGTCGGCGCCCTGGTCGACGAGCTGGCGGACCGCGCGCGCCAGCACGAGCACGTTCTTGATAGTGTCGAGGCGCCCCACGGAGATCACCACCCGTCGGTCGGGCGGGATCCCGAACGTGGTCGACAGCCACGCGCGGTCGCGTCGACGCGGGTCGAAGAGGTCGCGCTCGATCCCCCGGCGGAGCAGGCCCACGCGTTCGGGCCCGAGCAGGGCGGCGAGCCGTGCGCGGTCGTCGGCCCGCGATGCGAGGACGAAGGCGCAGCGGCGGTGGTGGTCGTCGAGCAGCCGTTGCATGTGCGCCTCGGCGGCCTGGGCGACGGACCAGCGGTCGAGGAGCAGGCGCGACAGCCGGCCCGAGCCGGCGAGGCGTTTGACGGTGGCGGCGGTGAACACCCGCGTGTAGTAGGGCGTCGAGGTGTGCACCGAGCTGGTGAGCGGAATGCCGTGCCAGCGCGACACGCGCGCCGCCGTTCGGGCCGCGGCGAAGGTCCCGTCGGTCGTGTGGATGACGTCGTAGCCCCGCAGCCGCGGCGTCAGCCACGGATTGTGGGGCGCCAGATCGGTGTGGTCGGGCATGTCGGACAGGAACGGGAGGCTGGCGCTGCTGAACAGCGGGGGATGAAGCTGGTAACGGACATGGGGGCCGAGCGGGTGCGTGGAGCTCCGATCGCCCAAGAAGTGAACGGTCAGATCGATTTCGTCCCCCACGTCGGACGCCGCCGCTGCCAGCCGCTCCCAGGTCTTGACGTGTCCGCCCGCGTTCGGGCTCCAGTAGAGGTCGACGAGCACGCCCACACGCAGGCGCGGCGCACGGCGCACGACCGGCAAGCTCGGCGAGGTGACTGCGCGTTGCACCCGGCGTCTCTCCTTCTTGAAGCGCCTCGACCAAAAGGTAGCGATGGAGTGCCGCTCCGCAATCACCCAGGCGACGATGGCCGGCGCGCCGACCAGCAGCTCGCGCCCGCGCTTGACGATCCCCAGCGCCAAGGCCGCCGGCGCGGCGACGCCGAACGCGGCGCCCACGGCCACCAGCGCCCCCTCCTGCACGCCGATGCCGCCGGGGACCACGAACGCCGCGCCCCGCGCCGACGCGGCCAGGCTCTCGATGGCCAGCGCCGCCACCCAGCCGATCGGCCGCCCGAGCAAGCGCAGGACCAGCCAGCTCTCGACCACCTGCGCCAGCCAGGCCGCCAGGTGCCACGCCGCGCTGGCCAGCAAGGCGTTGGGACGCCGACGGATCGAAAGCAACGCCCGATCGATGGCGGCGCCGCCGATCCTCAGGCGGGTCGCCAGGCGGTCGTTCAGGTGCAGCGGCAGCGCCGTGAGCAGCCGGCCCACGCCGACGTGGGCCACCACGATCAGCAGTGCGGCGACGCCGGCTCCGATGCCGATCACCAGCGCCAACCACCCGAGGTGCGTGCGCGCCGACGCGGCGGAGGTGGCGCCCAGGATCAGCGCGGCCGCGCCCAGGAAGGTGAACAGCACCTGGGTGAAAGCGCCAATCGCGACGTCGTCGACCATCGCCGCGGTCGCCTGCCCGGCGGGGACGCCGCCCGCGGTCAGCAGGCGGGCGCGCGCGAAGTCGCCGCCGATCTGGGCGGTCGGCAAGAGCGCGTTGACGGCCTCGCCGATCCAGCGCAGCCGCAGCGTGGTCGCCCAGCCCAGCCGCCACTTCCCGAGCACGGCGCCCCAGGCGGCCGCGTTCAGCTCGACGGGGACGATCCGGTACAGGCAGGCGGCCATCAACGCCCACCCGCCTCCGGCGCTCAAGATCGTGACGACCTCGACCGCGCGGGACCGGACCGCGATGAAGATCAACAGCGCCACCCCGAGCAGGCCGCCCAAGGCGACGAACCGGTACTTCCGAGAGATCAGATCTCCCTGCATCAGTAGGGATACCCGAGCATGACGTAGGCCCTCACACCTTCGCCTCCGTACGCCACGTCGACACGACCGAGAATGGCCGGATGAATGAAGGCACGCAAACCGGCTCCCCCCGCAGCCCGCACATGCGACCAGGGTGGGGCCCCTTCGCCATAGACCTGACCCACCGAGACGAACGGATCAATACGCCAGTCGGCCACGACACCAAAAATATGGGTCTGAAAGAGCGTCACGCGTTGTTCGACCTCGACCTCCCAGGCACCCATGTCGATGAATCGGTCCTCCTGGAACCCGCGAAAGAGGTCCTCTCCACCGAGGCTCGCCTGGTCGTAGAACGGCACGTCCGTGCCGAAGACCTGCATCCAGTAGAAGCGCGCCGCTCCCTGCAAGAATGAAAGCTCGGGCAGGAGCCCGCGCGCGGTCCCGCCGAGCTGGGCGAAGCGGCCGACGCCGGTGAGGCCCTGGGCCACGTTGCCGGTGAGCTCCGTGACGAACCCGGCCCGCGAGTAGTCGCTCTGGGGGCGCGTGTCGTAGCGGATCGAAAATCCGCCGCGCACAAAGGCCGAGCCGCCGAGCCCGGGCGCGTCCGGGTAGAGGTCCTGGGTTTCGGGCAAGCCCGAGATGGCGTGCCGCTCCGGACGATCCCCGCGCAGCTCGCCGTAGAGCGCCAGATTGAGGTTCGAGGTCACGTTCCATCCGATGCGCGCGTTCGCCGTCGCGTAGAGCCGCGTGTAGCTGGACTCCCCGTCCTCGGGCGTGTCCGGGCCGAGGCCGAAGTATCGGAAAAACAGGTTGCGGCGCACGCGCAGAACCAGGTTCTTGGTGAACGCGTGCGGAATTCGCCGGTCGTCGTCGTACTCGAGCCAGAACGATCGATTGATGACCGTGCTCGCCGAGAGAATGAGGTGCCACGACTGCAACAGCGCCAGGTACCGATAGAAACGAAACGTGCCGGTGAAGTGCGCGGAGGTGTTCCAGCTGATGCTCGGTGCGGTGATGGAGGTGATCCAGTCGTCCTGGGTCCGCATGAAGACGGGTAGAAAGCCGTAGGTGCTCCCCTCGTTGGGAGCGGTCGTGTACATCGGCAGCGGGAAGAATTGCGTCCCGGCGGCCGCCGGCCGACCGACCACGGCCAAGCTCGCGGCGACGAGCAACGCGACAGCGCTCCGCCGTCCGCTCACGCCGCAGCCAGGCGCATCGGGGACGATCTGACCCGGTTCCGATCAGTCGACCGGTCTTCGATCCCGGATGCCATACCGTCACCTGGTGTTGTGTCGACCCGCCCCTCGTGGGAGGCCGCGGAACCGGACGTCAACGAAAGAGAGAATAGGGACGAACGAGCGCACCGGAAGACGGCGCCGCCCGGACGTGGCCGGCCGCGCGATTCGCTCCGCATCACCCGCTTCATCAAACGACGAGGGCGCTCCCGGTACTGATCGCCAGAAAGCTCAGCACCTCCGACGCCGCACGCACGCCGCTCACGTACGCCGCCTGCACCGTCTCGGCGATCGTCGAAGTGGCGGTGGCGGCACCGGCCCAGAACAGCGCCGCGGTGTCGGGCGCGGCGAGACGGTCCCGGGCACCACCACCGCCGGGACGCGTGAACGTGTAGCCGCCCCGGGCGAACGGGTCCCTGCCCCAGTCGATGAGGCGGGAGCCGAGCAGCAGGCGGCCGGGGTTCACCTTCGGGAAGAGCCGCGCGAGATCCGCGAGCACGACGGCCACGGCCTCGTCCTCCGGCAACAGCGAGAGTCGGGCGGCGCGCGGGCCCGTGCAGTAGGCGGTGAGCACCGCCGGCCTTCGCCGGCCACCCTCGGCGGTTGGCCAGTAGAGGGTGACCGGCCCCGTGCCGCAGTTGAGGTTCTCGAGCCAGGCCGGCCAGAAGGGCTGGCTGAAACGGAGGAGAAGCTTGAGGACCGGCCCCATCACGAGATCGGCGAACGCCCGCCGCTTGCTCTCGGGCAGCGACGGTACGAACTCCACGGCGCCCGACGCGAGCACGCCGAGCGGCAGCGTGGCGATGGCGGCGCGCGCGGAGAGCGCTCGCCCATCAGCCGCGACCACGGTCACGCCATCGGGCGTCCAGCACACGGTCGCGACCGGGAAGCGGTGGCGGACGTCCAGCCCGCGCGCGATGTGATCGACCAGGCGATCGTAGCCGCTCGTGATGCGATGGAAGGAGCCCGCGTACAGGTCGAGGATCCGGTCCTCGAGCAGCCCCAGCACGCCAATCTCGTCGGCGAGTCCGGGCAGGTGCGCCGTGAAGACCATCTCCGCGAGCAGCCGGGCGCGGCCGCGGTAGCGGTGATGGTCGATGAAGTCGCGCGCGGACATGTCCGGCGGGCGGGCGCGTGCGAGGTGACGGAGGATCGGGAATGCGGACCAGGCGTCGGGGTGCAGGAGGAGCCAGGGCAGCAAGCCGGTGCGCCCCCCGAGGTTGAACATGCTGCGGAGGGTGAGCGCGCACTTGCGCACGGCAAGCCGCGCGGCGCGGATGTCCGGCCAGGTCTCGGCGTCGGCCGTGTGTACGAACTCCGCGCCGCCCTCCACCGGATGGTCAGAGAAATCGCGGACCGTGTGCACCCGCCCCCCCGTCCGATCGCGCGCCTCGACCACCGTCACCGAAATCCCCTGCCGCGCGAGCTCGCGCGCGGCGGTCAGGCCGGCGACTCCAGCGCCGATCACGAGCACGTCGTTCGAGGCTTCTCCTCGACGACCTCCTCGTGTGACGCGGGACATGCCCTCTGCTCCCGGAAGCTTCATGTTGATCTCATTGCCACCCTGATGCTCAGACGGCGGTGCACCAATGCGGCGGCGGCCCTAAATCGTCAACTCGAGCGCACGAGAATGGTTTGTTTGATGGAGGCGCTGCGGCTGCTTGGCCGGCGCGGGTGAGAGCGGCTCTGCACGCGCCGCAGGCAGCGACGGTCCCCCGATCGGCTGCGCACGCCTCGCCACATTTTCCGAGCTGGCTCCTCAGGTCCCGGCTCTTTATCTGGCGCCAGCCGCCACGATCTTTCCTACATCGCGCCCGCGGTGCTGCGGATGCCCGCGTCCAGCCCGAAGGGGTCGGTGTTGGGGAGCCACTGCCGAGCAAGAGCCCACCGCGCCGTGACGAGACCGAGAACCAGCAGGGCAAACAACCGAACCAGGCTCATGGGGCCACGGCCGACGAGCTCACGCGCGCCGCCTGGGCCGGGGCGTAGTCGTGCTCGATGAACCAACTCACGGCGCGTTCGAACGCCGGCTCGATGGGGCTCTGGGGGAATCCCAGCTCGCGGACCGCCTTGCCGGCGTCGAAGAACATCATCGACTTCGACATCCGCACACCGTCGAGCGGGACCCGCGGGTCGCGGCCCAGCCAGCGAGAGAGCGGCTCCTCGAGGTGCGCGATGGCCAGGGGAATCCAGTGCGGCAATTTCAGCCGCGGCGGCCGCCTCCCCGTCAGCCGGCCGAGCAGCTCGAGCACCTGTTGCAAGGTGAGGTTCATCGCGCCGAGGATGTAGCTCTGCCCCGGGCGTCCGCGCTCGGCGGCCAAGAGGTGCCCGAGCGCCACGTCGCGCACGTCGACCAGATTGAGACCGGTGTCGACGTAGGCGGGAAGACGGCCGTTGAGGAAGTCGACCACGATTCTTCCGGTGGGCGTCGGCTTGGCGTCACGCTCGCCGATCGGCGTCGAGGGGCTCACCACCACGATGGGGAGGCCACGGTCGATCCAGCTCTCCACCACCCGCTCGGCGAGGAACTTGCTGCGCTTGTAGTCGCCGACCATGTCCTCGAGCTGTGCCCGGGCGTTCTCATTGGCGGGCCTCGGGCCGCCGAGCGCGAGCGTGCCGACCGAGCTGGTGTAGACAATCCGCCCCACGCCGAGCTCGGCGGCGAGCTCCAGGACATTTCGCGTACCGTCGACGTTGCTGCGGTAGATCTCGGCGGGTTCGCGGGCATAGAGGCGGTAGTCGGCCGCGCAGTGAAAGACCACCTCCGCTCCGGTCATCGCCCGTCGCAGAGACTCACGGTCGGTCACGTCGCCGACGACCCAGTCGATCGGCAGGTCCTCCAACTCGGCGCGGTGACTGGTCGGCCGGCAGAGACAGCGGAGGCCATCGCCGCGCGCCACCAGAGCCTGCGCCACGTGCGATCCGATGAACCCCGTCGCCCCGGTCAAAAACACCCGCATCGATCGTCACCCGTCGCTGCTACCGATCGTAAGAGCTCCCCAGAGCCAGACAACCTGCGAGGATTTTGGATTTTGGATGTCAGTCGGCGTTGGAGAGCCCGAAGCCGGTGGATGCAGGCGGAGCGAGATCCTGGGCCACCTCAGCGGCGACGGCGGCGACCTCGCTCCGCGACAGCTTTGCGCCGAGCCCGCGCTCGGCCAGGATTCGCAGGTTCGATCGGGCCAGCCCGGCGATGAACGCGTTGAAGGTGACGAGTCCCGCCGCCGATCCAGCGCGGCGTAAGAGATCGACGTATTCTTCGGCCCTGGTAAGACCCTGGCCGGCCAGCTCGAGCACCGCGTGGAGCTCGACGCCGTCGGGGAGGTAGACGCGCCCCTCAGCCGCGTCGCGGGGGGCATCCTTGAGGATGTTCACCAGCTGCAGCCCCTCGCCAAAGCCCGCTGCGCGGTTGCGAAGCTCCTCCGCAGCAGCGGCCAGCTCCACCCGGTCGAGCAGGTAGAGCTCGGTCAACATCTCGCCCACGATCCCGGCGACCGAATAGCAGTAGTCCCGGAGATCTTCGATGTTCAGCAGGGTGAGCCGATTTCGCTCGTCGGAGCGTCGTACGAACTGTTTCATGCCGTCGACGCTGCGGATGAGATATCGCCGAATGGCCACCCGCGCGGGCAGCGGCAGCGCGCCGAAATCGCCCAGAACGAGCGGCATTCTGGCCAGCAGCTCTCGGTAGCCGGCGTGCTCGAGCGGCGGCTCGCGAAGGCACTCGCCGGCCAACACCTCGGCGGCGGTCGGGTCCTGGTCGAGCAGCTCGACGAATCGACCGAGGGCCTCGAGCCGCCGCTCGCGACTCCAGAGGACAGCATCCTCGAACGTGTCCGCGATCCGGAACAGCAAGTAGGCGATCCCGACTTGATTGCGCGTTGGTTCTGGCAGGAGCGGGATGGCCAACGCGAACGTCCGGCTCGTCTTCTGCAGCAAATCGTCAATGACCGACATGGGGAAAAGGCTAAGTCTGCCCTTGCGGAGCACAACCCGAGTGGCCCCTTCTCTGCGAGAGGGTTTGATGAGCACAACGGTGAACGGATCGTCGGGAGAGCAGAGGCCAAGCAACGCCGCGCGGCCGTGGCCAGTCGATCGTGATCGCCCCCATGTTGCTCGATGGCGCAGCTGTTCAACGTCCGTGGCGATGATGATCGCGCTGGCCCAGGCTCCCCGAGCGGGCGCGGCGGAGGCGCCGGCGGCATTCAAGCCGCCGCGTCTCGTTCATTTCGTGGAGGCAGTCCTCCCCGCCGCGGCGGCCGCGCGGCGCGAGGCAGAGGTCGTCCTCTCTCTCGACGTCGACGAGACCGGCAAGGTCGGCGCGGTCGAGGTGGCCAAGCCAGCGGGCGGGGAAGGGGGTGAGCTGCTCGATCGGGCGGCCGTCGCCGCGGCTCGCCAATTTGTTTTCGAGCCGGGAGAGGCCGACGGACATCCGGTTCCGGTGCGGGTTACGTATAGCTATCGTTTCGTGTTCAAGCCCGATCTGCGTCCGCCGCCTTCTCCAGCCCCGAACGGGGCGCAGATTCCGCACGTCCCCACGGTCCCGCTTTCCGGCATCGTGCGCCGGCGCGGGGATCGCACGGCCGTCGCCGGCGTGGTCGCGCTGGTCACCGTCGCGCCAGGGGACGAGCGACGCGCTGTCAGCGACGAGCAGGGACGATTTTCATTCGCCGCGCTCCCCGTGGGCGCGCACCAGCTGGCGCTGCGCGGGGCGGCGATCCTCCCCGTCGACGTCGCGGTCGCGCTGCACGAGGGGAAGTCCACCGAGCTCAGCCTGTTCGTGGACGTCAAGGAGCGCTACGCCTCCACCGTGCGGGGACAACGCGCCGTCGTCGAGACGGTCGAGCAGACGCTGACCACCGCGGAGATCCAGCGCATCCCCGGCACGCAGGGCGACACGTTGAAGGCGGTTCAGAACCTGCCGGGCGTCTCCCGGGCCCCCTTCGGGATCGGCCTGCTCCCCGTCTGGGGTTCGGCACCGGCCGACACGCGCGTCTACATCGACGGCGTCAACGTGCCGGTCCTCTACCATTTCGGCGGTCTCCGCTCGACCGTCAACAGCGAGATGATCGAGGGGCTCACCTTCGTTCCCGGCGGCTATCAGGCCGACCATGGGCTGGGCCTGGGCGGCATCGTCGACGTCGATACGCGCAAGCCGCGCACCGACGGGCTGCACGGCTACGCCCAGATCGACCTGCTCGACGGCTCGCTGATGCTGGAGGGGCCGCTCACCAAGACGCTGTCGTTCGCGGTGGCCGCGCGGCGGAGCTGGATCGACGTCACCTTGCCTCTGTTCACCACCAGCACCTTTCAGCTCTCGCCGGTCTACTACGACTACCAGGCGCGGCTCTCCTGGCGGCCGTCGGGCCGCGACGTGGTCGACCTGTTCTTGTTTGGTTCGGACGACCAGCTCAGCCTGCTGGCGCGGGTCAAAAACGACGCCCTCGACGCCGCCGTCGACTCGCACACCTTCTTCCACCGGGCCGTCCTCAGCTGGGCGCACCGGTTCGATCAGGGCCGGACGCTCTCGGTCACCTCGTCGGTCGGCTACGACGCCCCCTTCGGGCTGGGGGTGGCGTTCGGCCAGACGCCGAGCTCGCTCGACGAGCGCGCCCTGGCTTACGCGACACGCGCGATCGGCCGCTGGCCGATCACCGGCACGCTCCGGCTCGACGGCGGCGTCGACTTCGAGGGGAACCGCTGGCAGATCGACCGCGCCGGCTCGCCCTCGATGGTGACCGATCTGGTGGGCGGCACCGGCGCCGGGGGCCTGGGCGCCAACGGCGGCTTCAGCGGCGCCGGCAGCGGCTACGCCGTCGACAACCTCACCCTCTACACCAACAACATCGCGCCGTTCGTGACCGCGACGCTGGCGCTCTTCGATCACCGCCTCACCGTGACGCCGCAATTTCGGCTGCAGGTCATGAGCTTCGTTGGCTACCAGGGGACGCCGGCGTCGTTCGAGCGGGCGTTCGTCTCGCCCGAGCCGCGCCTGGCGCTGCGCTATCAGCTCACCGCGCATGTGGCGCTCAAAGGCGCCGTGGGGCTCTACGCGCAGCCGCCGGATCCGTCGGCGTTCTCGCGCGACTTCGGCAACCCGAACATCGTCCCCGAGCGGGGCACGCAGTACGTCGTCGGCGCCGAAGGGGAGCTTCTGCCTGGATTGACCGCCGAGGTCGACCTGTTCTGGAAGAACCTGCGTGATCTGGTGGTCGCCGGCGAGAACCCGGGCGATCCGCCGCTCGACAACGACGGCATCGGGCGCGCCTACGGCGGCGAGGTCCTCATTCGCCAGAATCTGGGCAAGCGCCTCTTTGGTTGGCTGGCCTACACGCTGTCGCGGAGCGAGCGGAAGGACCACCCGGACCAGAGCTGGTATCCGTTCGAGTTCGACCAGACGAATATTTTCACCGTGATGCTCAGCTACTTTCTGCCGCGCGGGTTCGAGGTGGGCGCCCGCTATCGCTACGTGACCGGGGATCCCTATACCCCGGTGACCGGCTCGTTCTTCGACTCGGTCTCCAACACCTACATGCCGCTGGCCGGTCCCACGAACAGCGCGCGCCTCGGCCCGTTCAGCCAACTCGACCTGCGCGTCGACAAGGTCTTCACCTTCGATCGCTGGCGCTTCTCCATCTACCTCGACGTTCAGAACGTGCTGCGCGCCGACAACCCCGAGGCGGTCGGCTACAACTACAACTACACGATCACGCATCCCATCACAGGGTTGCCGCTGCTGCCGATTCTGGGGATCCGGGGGGACTTCTGATGTCGCCGTCGCGGTTACGGATTCTGGCTTCCCTGTGCGGCGCGGGGTGTGTCCTTTCCGGGCTCGGTGGATGCCAGAGCTTTTCCGATCCCCCGGTCAGCTTCGTCGTCGGCTTGCGCGTGCTCGGCATCAAGGCCGAGCCGCCGCAGATCGCCCCGGGGGCGAGCACGACATTGACCACACTGGCGGTCGACACCGACGGCGCAACGCCGGCCGCCTCCTGGAACCAGTGCAACTTGCCGCCGTTGCCTGGGCAGACGGTCAACGCCGCTTGCGTCGACGGGTCGGCGGCGGCTGATCTCCAGCCGATCGGCGACGGTCTGACGATCCCCTTCGTGATGCCGCAGGTGACGGCGGCGTCGCTGGGCGGCCCCGACGCAACGGGCGGTGTCTATCTGCCGCTCGTGGCAGCGGTGGATGCCAGCCCGCAGGCGGCGAGCCCCCAGGCGCTCACGGCCGTGTATCGGCTGCGCCTCGCCGACGCGGACCCGGCCAACGCCAACCCGAGCATTGCCGACGTCCTTTCCGTCGACGCGGCCGGCGCGATGTCGGCGCTCGAGGAGACCGCGCCGACGCCGGTTCAATCCGGCGGGACGCTCAGCCTGACGGTGACCTTCGCGCCCGGAAGCGCCCAGAGCTACATCGCCGCCGACGGGACGGTGACGACCGAGACGCTCACCACCTCCTGGTTCTGCACCGCCGGCGCTCTGAGCTTCGAAAAGACCAGCGCCACCCAGCCGGTGACCGTGCTGCAACTCGACCAGCGCCTGCCCGCGACCGGCACGCAGATCGATCTCTACGCCGTCGCCCGCGACGAACGCGGCGGCACCGACTTCGCACATCGCACCCTGCTGCTCCAATAAAGAAGGAAAAAGGAAGTAACGAAGATGGATGTTTCGGGACGGTTCCTCGCGTTCACGCTGCACGGCGCCGGTTGGGTGCTCTGGATGCTGATCGCTCTCAGCGTCATGAGCATGGCCGTGATGCTCGAACGGCTCTGGTACTTTCGCGCTCACCGGCTCTGCCGGCGCGATCTGGCGGCGGAGATCCGGACGCTGCTGCGGGAGGGCGACGGTTGCGGGGAGGCCGGCAGGGCCGCCCCGGTCGAGATGACCACGCCGATCGATCTGACGACGCCGCTCGGGAGGGTGGCGCCGATCGAGATGACGGCGGCGATCGAGGGGGCCAAGATGCGCGAGCGCTTGCGTCTCGAGCGGCGGCTCCCCTTTCTGGCCACGCTCGGCTCCAACGGGCCCTTCGTCGGTCTCTTCGGGACGGTGCTGGGGATCATCAAGGCGTTTCACGATCTGGCGGCCACGCAAGGGACGGCCGGCGCGGGCGCCTCGACCGTGATGGCCGGGATCTCGGAGGCGCTGGTGGCCACGGCCATCGGCCTCTTGGTCGCCATCCCCGCCGTCGTCGCCTTCAACTACTTCAGCCGCCGGGTCCGGGTGCGGATGGCGGAGGTCGACTGGCTGGCGCACCTGGCGGCGGAGGACGTTCAGGCTGGCTGGGCACGGCCCGACCAGCAGCCGTTGCGGCGGAGCGCCTAATGGCGGCCGGTGGACCGGATCGCGACGACGGCTGCGGCGGGATGTTCGCGGCCATCAACGTCACCCCCATGGTCGACGTGACGCTGGTGCTGCTGGTCATCTTCATGGTGGCCGCACCCCTCATCGTCGCCAACCCGTCGATCAAGGTGGCGCTCCCCAAGGCGGCGACCGGCGACGAGACCAAGCGCTCCACGCTGGCCCTCACCCTGGAACGGGAGTCGGCCGGCGGCTACAAGCTGTTCCGCAACGGCCAGCCGACCGACGAGCAGGCGGTGCGGGCGCTGGTGCCCGGATTGCTGAAGAGCGATCCCGAGCTGCAGGCGATCGTGGCGGCGGATCGGGGGATCGCCTACGGCGACGTCATGCACGTCGTCGATGTCATCAAGGCGCTCGGCGTGACGAAGTTCGCGCTCAACACGCAGTCGGGCCCGTAGGGAAATCGTCGGTGTCTCGCCGGACCGATCTGGTCACCCTGGTGGTGGCGGTCGTCGTTCATGTCGGCTTCGCGGTCGCGATCGCGCGCGAGGATGTCGGCAAGCGCGCCGCCCCCAGCACGGTCGAGCTGGAGTTCACCAAGCCAACGCCGCCCCTCGTCGCCGCCCATCCGTCCCCTGCCGCCGGGCCATCGCCTGCGGCCGCCGTGGCGCCCAAGCCACGGCACCAGCTGGCGCTGCGCCCGCGGGCGGCCCCCGCGAGCCACCCCGCTCCGGAGACCGCCCCGGTGGCCACGCCGGCACCGGCACCAACGCCCACCCCGCAAAAACCGATGTTTGCGGTGTCGATGGCGTCGACGAGCGAGGTGGCGGTGGGCGCGGCCGTCCCGTCAGGCGCGACCGCGGCGGCCGCCGCGCCGCGACCCGGAGGTGCCGCGACGGGGCGTACCGGAGGGAGCGCCTCCGCCGGTGGCGGTGACGGCGAGGGCGCCTACCAACCGGCCTCGGAGTCGGACGTCGCCACGATGCCGGAGGTCGACACCGATGCATGCGGAAAGACCATCGTCTACCCGGACGAGGCCGAACAGGCGGGGATCGAAGGGGACGTCCATCTGCGCGTCGCGCTCACGCCCGAAGGGCACGTCTACGCCGTGCACGTCCTCTCCGGGCTTGGGCACGGTCTCGATCGCGTCGCCACCGAGGCGCTCAAGCACCGCTGCCGCTTCTCACCGGCCATCGGGAAGGCCGGAAAGCCCGTGGCCTTCGTGATTCAGTCCTACACGTTCCACTTTCAACTCCCGCGCTGAGCGCGGAGGGGAGCCTCCTCGGTCGCTGGCCTATTCCCACCGCCCCTGAGGCAAGCGCTCTCGCTCCCGCTGCCTGGTGCGCACGACGGCGAGGAAGAACGCCAGCGCGAGCGGTCCGACGAAGAGACCCTCCGCGCCGAACGCGCTCATCGCGCCGATCAGCGAGAAGAGCACCAGCGCGCCGTGCAGCTGGTCCCGGCCACGGATCAGCATGGGCCGCAGGAAATTGTCGATCAGGCCGACCACCAGAGCCGCCCACACCGCCAGGAACAGAGCCGACCATGGGTGACCGAGCACCAACATCAGCCCGGCGACGGGAAACGTCACCAACATCGTCCCCACTGAGGGGATCAGCGCGGAGAACAGGCAGAGCAGGCCGAAGAAGATCGGGCTGGGAGCGCGGGCGACGGCGAAGCCGATGGTGGCGACGGCCGCCTGCGCCGCGGCGGTGATGAAGCTGGCCGCCACCACGGAGCGGGCCACGACCCGGAACTCTCGCATCATCTCACGCACCCGCTCGGGCGCCAGCGGCGTGGCGCCGACCAGCCAGTCGAGCAGCGCGTGGCCGTCACGCAACAGGAAGAAGAGCGCGACCAACATCAGCAAGAGCCGGATGCCGAGCAGGGCCACCACGGCCAGCGCGCCCGACAGCGCGCCCAGCGCCCAGCGCCCGCCTGCGGCGAACGGTGACCCCCTCCCCTCGATCCCGGTCGGCAGCAGCTTCATCAGCCGCTGCAACCAGCCCTCCATCGAATCGGGCGCCCTGGCGATGAGCCCCTTGATCCCTTCGGACGCGACGATGTCGCGAACGAGCCCGACCGCCTGAGCCGCCTCGCGCACGGCAATGATCGCCAGCAGCGCGACCGGAATCAGGATCAGGATGACAGTGGCAGCCGTAAACAAGGCGGCGCCCAAGGAGCGCCGGCCGCCCAGGCGCCGCACCGCCGATTCGTAGAGCGGCGACAACGCGCCCGCCAGCACCGCGGCGACCAACAACGGGCGCCAGAGCGGCAGGACGACGGCGATCATGAGCGCCGCCGCCGCGCCCGTCACGATCGTCTGCGCCGTGCGCCGTTCCGCCCCCTCTGCCACGCCCGCAAAGGTAATCACCGCCGGTCCGCACCATCGGAATGAGCCACCGACCAGCGGCGGCGGCGCGGAAGCCTGCCCCCTCCTATCGCTTGGGGGGCAGCAGGTCCGTGATCGTGCCGTCGGCGATCTCGGCAGCGAAGAAGATCGTCTCGGAGAGGGTCGGGTGGGCGTGGATGGTGAGGCTGAGGTCCTCCGCGTCGGCGCCCATCTCCAGCGCCAGCACCGTCTCCGCGATCAGCTCGCCCGCGTTGATGCCGACGATGCCGGCGCCCAGGACCTGCTTGGTCTCCTTGGCGAACAGAATCTTCGTGAGGCCTTCCTCGCGCCCCATTCCGAGTGCGCGGCCGCTGGCGCTCCAGTTGAACACCGCCTTGTCGTAGGCGATTCCCTTGGCCTTCGCTTCGGTCTCGGTCAGGCCCATCCAGGCCACTTCGGGATCGGTATAGGCCACGCTGGGGATGGTGCGGGCGTCCCAGACATGGTGGCTCATCCCCGAGATCACCTCGGCGGCCAGCTTCGCCTCGTGGGTCGCCTTGTGGGCCAGCATCGGGTCGCCCACGATGTCGCCGATGGCGAAGATGTGCGGCACGTTGGTGCGCATCTGGTTGTCGACGGGGATGAAGCCGCGCTCGTTGACGTTCACACCGGCCTTGTCGGCGGCGATGTTCTTTCCGTTCGGGCGGCGCCCCACGGCCAGCAGCACGCGGTCGTAGATCTCGGGCGCTGGGGCCGGCGTCTGGGCGTCGGCGCTCTCGAAGGTGGCGCGCATCCCCTCGGGCAGCGCCTCCAGCTTCGAGACTTTGGTCTTGAGCAGGATCTTCTGGTAGCGCTTTTCGATACGGCGCGAGAGCGGACGGACGATGTCGGGATCGGCCGTGGCGATCAAGCGGTCCAGGAACTCGACCACCGTCACCTTGGAGCCGAGCGCGTCGTACACCGTGGCCATCTCGAGGCCGATGATGCCGCCGCCGATGATCAGCAGCCGCTTCGGGACCTCGGCCAGGTCGAGCGCGCCGGTGGAGTCCATGAGCCGCTTGTCGTCGTACGGGAAGCCGGGGATGCGCGCCGACTGCGACCCGGCGGCGATGATGCAATGGTCGAACGACACGGTCTTGATGCCGTCCTTGGTCTCCACCGCCAGGAGATGCGGCGACGCGAACTGGCCGCGCCCCTCCACCGCGGTCACCTTGCGCGCCTTGGCCAGTGCGCCGAGGCCGCTGGTCAGCTTGTTCACCACCCCATCCTTGAACTTGCGCAGCCCGTCGAGATCGATCTGGGGCTTGCCGAACGAAAGCCCGAGGTGGGCCCCCTCCTCGGCGTCGGTGATCACCTTCGCAGCGTGAAGCAGCGCCTTCGACGGAATGCAGCCGACGTTCAGGCAGACGCCGCCGAGGCGCGGGTAGCGCTCGACCAGAACCACCTTCTTGCCGAGGTCCGCGGCGCGAAAGGCGGCGGTGTAACCGCCCGGACCGGAGCCGAGCACCAACACGTCGGCGTGGAAGGTCGCGTCGGGGTGCTTCGCAGCGCCCGTCCCCGGCGCCACGGCCGGGGCCGCGCCAGCCGCGTGGGTCGGTGACGGTGCCGGCGAAGATGCGGGATTGGGAGACGCCGAGGCCGGCGCAGCGGGAGGTTCTTTCTTGTCCGCCGATTTGTCCGATTTGCCGGGGGCGCCGTTGTCCGCCTGGGGCGCAGGAGCCGTCGCCGCGGCGCCTTCCGCCACCTCCAGCGTCAGGATGACGGAGCCCTGCGACACCCGATCCCCGATCTTCACCTTCAGCTCTTTGATCGTCCCGGGCTGCGGCGAGGGGACCTCGACGGTCGCCTTGTCCGACTCGAGCGTCACGAGCGCCGCGTCCTTGGCGACCACGTCGCCGGGCTTCACGAAGATCTCGATGACTGGGATGTTCTTGAAGTCCCCGATGTCGGGGACCGGAATCTCGCGGGTGGCCATGGCTAGAGCATGACCCGGCGGATGTCCGCGATCACCTGTCCAAGATAGGTGATGAACCGCGCGGCCAGCGCGCCGTCGACGACGCGGTGGTCGTAGCTGAGCGACAGCGGCAACATGGTGCGCGGCGCGAACTCCTTGCCGTTCCAGACCGGTTTCACCGCCGACCGGGAGACGCCCAGGATGGCCACCTCGGGGGCGTTGATGATGGGCGTGAAGGCGGTGCCGCCGATCCCACCCAGCGACGAGATCGTGAAGGTCGCGCCCTGGATGTCGTTCGGGCCCAGCTTGCCGTCGCGGGCCTTGGCCGCCAGCTCGCCGGTCTCCTTGGCGATGTCGAGGATCCCCTTCTTGTCGACGTCCTTGATCACCGGGACCACCAGCCCCTGCGGCGTGTCGGCGGCGAAGCCGAGGTTCCAGTACTGCTTGAGGATCAAGTTCTCGCCGTCGAGCGAGCTGTTGAGCGTGGGGTACTTCTTCAGCGCGGCCACCACCGCCTTCATCAGGAAGGCCAGCGGCGACACCTTGACCCCGGCCTTGGCGTTCTCCTCGTTGACGTGCGCGCGGAAGGCCTCGAGCTCGGTGATGTCGGCCTCGTCGAACTGGGTGACGTGCGGGATCATCACCCAGTTGCGCGCCAGCCCCGGCGCCGAGATCTTCTGGATGCGCGTCCGGGCCTGAGTCTCGATCGGTCCGAACTTGGCGAAGTCGACCTTGGGCCAGGGAGGGAGCCCCAAATCAGACAGACCGCCGCCGCGCGCGCTCGCGCCGCCGGAGATCGTCTGCTTGACGAAGGATTGGATGTTCTCCTTGAGGATCCGCCCCTTCGGGCCCGACCCGGTCACCTCAGCGAGCGGCACGCCCAGCTCGCGCGCGAACCGGCGCACGCCGGGGCTCGCATGGGCGACAGCACCTGGCTCTGTCGACGTCGCGGCGGCCGGAGCCGGCGCAGCCTCGACGACGGCTCGCTCCACGGCCTTCGGCGTGGCAGGAGCAGCAGTGGGTGACGCCGCCGGGGTGGGCGCAGGCGTCGCCGAAGCGGTCGCCGACGCAGATTTGGCTTTGCCGTTGCCGTTGGTCACCGCAGGCGCGGCCGCCCCCTCGAGCATGGCGACCAGCGTCCCGGCGCTCACCTTGTCCCCGATCTTGACCTTCAGCTCGGCGATGACGCCCGCGGCAGGCGCCGGCACCTCCACCGTCGCCTTGTCGCTCTCGAGCACGAGCAGCGAGTCGTCCTTCTGGACGGTGTCGCCCGCTTTGACGAGCAGCTGGATGACGGGGATGTCTTTGAAATCCCCAATGTTCGGAACCTTTACTTCGGTGGCGGCCAAGCGTCTCTCCTCGAGTCGTGATTGACGGTGCTCATGTCGCGGTCGTCGCCGTTAGCCCACTTGAGAGCGCCGGCTAAACGGTCCAAGGTGCCGGCTTCTCGGCGTCGATCTCGTACTTCTTGATCGCCTCCGCAACCTTCGCGGCCGGCACCTCGCCGTCGTCGGCCAGCGCCTTGAGCGCCGCGACCGTGACGTAGAAGCGGTTCACCTCGAAGAAGCGGCGCAGGTTCTTGCGCGAGTCGCTGCGCCCGAACCCATCGGTGCCGAGCACCTTGTAGCGGCGCGGGACGAGCTCGCGGATCTGATCGGCGAACTCGCGGACGTAGTCCGTCGAGGCGATGACCGGCCCCTTGGTGCCGGCCAGCTGCTGGGTCACCCACGGCACCCGCGCCTTCTCCGTCGGGTGCAGCATGTTCCAGCGGGTGACCGCGCGCCCCTCGCGCCCCAGCTCGTTGAAGCTCGGACAGCTCCAGATGTCGGCGGTCACGCCCCAGTCATTCTTGAGGAGCTCGGCGGCCGCGATCACCTCGCGCAGCATGACACCGCTGCCGAGGAGCTGGACCCGTGGAGCTTTGTCTCCTCCCTTGCTGGTGCCCCCGTCGGTGAGCTTGTACATCCCCTTCACGATCCCCTCGCGCGCGCCTTCTCCTTGGGGAAGCGCCGGGTGCGCGTAGTTCTCGTTCATGAGGGTGATGTAATAAAAGACGTCCTCCTGGTCCTGGACCATGCGGCGCAGGCCGTCCTGGATGATGACCGCCACCTCGTACGCGAACGTCGGGTCGTAGGCGACGCAGTTGGGGACGGTCCCCGCCAGGACATGGCTGTGGCCGTCCTCGTGCTGCAGCCCCTCCCCGTTCAGCGTGGTCCGCCCCGAGGTCGCCCCCAGCAAGAAGCCGCGGGTGCGCAGGTCGCCGGCCGCCCAAATGAGGTCGCCGACCCGCTGCATTCCGAACATCGAATAGAAGATGTAGAACGGGATCATCGGCACGTCGCTGTTTGCGTACGACGTCCCGGCAGCGATCCAGGAGGACGTCGCTCCGGCCTCGTTGATGCCTTCCTGGAGGATCTGACCAGTCTTGTCCTCCTTGTAGAACATCAGCTGATCGGAGTCCTCGGGCTCGTACAGCTGGCCGATCTGCGAATAGATGCCCAGCTGGCGGAAGAGCCCCTCCATGCCGAAGGTCCGCGACTCGTCCGGCACGATGGGGACGATCCGCTTGCCGATGTTGGGGTCCTTCACGAGCCCGGTCAGCAGCCGGACGAAGGCCATGGTGGTGGAGATCTCGCGCCCCTCGGCGGTCGCCTCCAAGAGCGGCTTGAAGGGCTCGACCTTGGCGGGCTCGAGGCTGACGCTCTTGCGGCGCCGCTGCGGCAGAGGACCACCGAGCTTCTCGCGCACCTCGCGGAGGTACTTCCCCTCCGGCGAGTCGGGCGCAGGCCGGTAGTACGGGATGTCCGCCAGCTTGTCGTCGGAGATGGGGATCTGGAACCGGTCGCGGAACTGGCGGAGCGCCTCGATCGGCATCTTCTTCTGCTGGTGGGCGATGTTCTTCCCCTCGCCCACGGCGCCCATGCCGTAGCCCTTGACCGTCTTGGCGAGGATGACCGTCGGCTGCCCCTCGTGCTTGCTGGCCGCGGCGTACGCCGCGTAGACCTTGTGCGGATCGTGGCCGCCGCGGTTGAGGCGCCAGATGTCCTCGTCGGACATCTTCGCCACCATCTCGCGCAGCTCGGGATACTTGCCGAAGAAGTGCTCGCGCACGTAAGCGCCGTCGCGGCTCTTGAACTTCTGGTACTCGCCGTCGACGGCGTCTTCCATCCGCTTGAGCAGGATCCCGGTCTTGTCCCGGGCGATGAGCGGATCCCAGTAGGCGCCCCAGATGACCTTGATGACGTTCCAGCCGGCGCCGCTGAACTCCGCCTCCAGCTCCTGGATGATCTTGCCGTTGCCGCGCACGGGCCCGTCGAGCCGCTGCAGGTTGCAGTTGATGACGAAGACCAGGTTGTCGAGAGCCTCGCGCGGTGGAAGGCTGATGGCGCCCCGCGACTCGGGCTCGTCCATCTCGCCGTCGCCCATGAACGCCCAGACTTTGCGCCCTTCGGTGTTGGCCAGCCCCCGGCCGTGCAGATAGCGGAGGAACCGCGCCTGGTAGATGGCCTGGAGCGGCCCGAGGCCCATCGACACCGTGGGGAACTGCCAGAAGTCCGGCATGAGCCAAGGGTGCGGATAGGACGAGATCCCCCCGCCGTCGACCTCCTGACGGAACAGGTCCAGCTGAGTTTCGGTGAGACGCCCTTCGACGAAGGCGCGGGCGTAGATGCCGGGGGCCGAGTGCCCCTGGAAATAGACGAGGTCGCCGCCGAAGTCCTTGGTGGGCGCCCGCCAAAAGTGGTTGAACCCGACGTCGTAGAGTGTGGCGGCGGAGGCGAAGCTGGCGATGTGACCGCCGAGGTCCAGGTTGCGTTTTCCGGCCCGCAACACCATCGCCACCGCGTTCCAGCGGACGAACGAGCGCAGCCGGTGCTCGAGCTCGTAGTCGCCCGGCGAGCGCTCCTCGAGGTGGGGCGGGATCGTGTTGAGGTAGGCCGTGTTCGGGCTGTAGGGCAGGTACGCCCCATCCCGCCGCGCCTTGGCGACGAGCTGCTCGAGCAGGTAATGGGCCCGTTCGGGACCTTCGACCGTGAGCACGCTCTCGAGCGCGTCCAGCCACTCCTTGGTTTCGAGGGAATCGATGTCGAGCTGACGATGCATGTCGCCGCTATGTTACTGCGAAAGCTGGCCGACTGGTGTGCTCGAGTCGCAATAAAAGTGCGCTGGGTGGACGGGCTCCGTGGACGGCTCCGTGGACAGCTTCGTGGACGCGAAACATGGGAGAAAGAAAGGCGCCCCGGGGCCGCCGGGGGCGCACCTCTGGGTCGACGGTGGCGCGCATGCGACGCCTCGGGTTGGTGTCGGCATCGGCCTCGGGCGGGCCTGGGACTGGCCTTCGTGACTGGCCAGCGACGCTTGCCGGATCTGGTGCCTCAGCGCGTTTTGGGGGCCGGCTTCAGAAGATCGACGTAGTCGGCCAAGATCCGCACGCCCTCATCCAAAATGAGGTCCTGGGTCGTCGAATGGCCGTTCATCTCATTCCCCAGAGTCGCCACGGCAGAGGTCGGACCTTGGTCAGCCTTCTCGGTCGCAGCCTTCTCCGTCGCAGCCTTCTCCGCCGCAGCCTTCTCGGGCGAGACCAGCGGCGACGGGAGCCCCGGCGACGAGGCATTCTTGAGCGTGATCTCGTAGCTGGTGGGGGCGCTCGCTTGCAGCGCATGCTCGTCGCGGGCGAGCTGGGCTTCGCGAGCCTTCGCCTGCGCCATCTCCTCTCGGCGCTCTCCCTCGTTCAGGGAGACCGATTTGGTGGCCAGGTCCTTCTTCAGCCTGGCGACATCGTCCCGCAGATCGGCGAACGGCTTTTCGGTCGCCAGCCGTCGGTCGGATCTCTGGCGCAGGGCGGTCAGATAAGCTTTCACGCGATCCAGTCGCTCGTAGGGCGCCGGCGGCACCACGTCCCATGGCAAAGGGTCCTTGAGAGACGCCTCGCTGACGTCGCTGAAGTCGCTGGTCGAGGGGAGAACCACGTCGGCCGCCACCCCACGCAGCTGGGTCGAGGCGCCGCTCGGCCGATAGAACTTGCTGGTCGTGATCTTGAGGGCCCCCGGATCGTAGGCATGCCCGAGACCGACCTGATCCATGTAAGGCGCGAGCGGAAGGATGTTTTGCACCGTCCCCTTCCCGAAGGTCGAGGAGTCGCCGACGACGACCGCCCGCCCATAGTCCTGAAGCGCTCCGGCCAGGATCTCCGAAGCGGAGGCGCTGAAGCGGCTGGTCAGCAAGATGAGCGGCCCGTCGTAGAGCACGCTCGGATCCTGGTCCTCGTCGACCACGATCTTGCCGTCGGCGCCGCGCGTCTGCACGACTGGTCCTTTTCGGATGAAGAGGCCGGTCAGGCTGATCGCCTCTTCCAGCGAACCGCCGCCGTTGTGGCGCAGGTCCAGCACGACGCCGCGCACGTGCTCCGCGTTCAGCTTGCCGAGCAGCCGCGAGACGTCGGCGGTCGCGCTGCGACGCCGGCCGCCGCCCATATCGGCGTAGAACGACGGCAGGTCGATGACACCGAGCCGCACCGTCGCCCCCTTTCGTGTGGGCAGGTCCAGGATGCGCGCCTTGGCCTGCTGGTCTTCGAGGGTGATCTCGTCACGCACCAAGGACGCCGTCTTGGTCGATGATCCGGCGGCGGCGCCGCCGGCCGGAATGATCGTCAAGATGACGGTCGACCCCTTGGGACCGCGAATCAGCTCCACGGCGCGAGAGAGGGGCATGTTCACGATGTCGACCGGCTGCTGGCCGGCCTGCGCCACCGCGACGATGTGATCGCCAGGCTTCAGCAGACCGCTTCGCGCGGCGGGCCCTCCCGGCACCAGCTCGCGAACCTTGCAGGTCCCGTCCTCGCTCTCGAGCGAGGCGCCGATTCCGAACAGAGAGAGGTTCATGGCGATGGAGAGGCTCTCCATCTGCTCGTGTCCGAGGTAGTCCGAGTGGGGATCGTAGACGTGCGCCAGCGTGTCCAGATAGATCTCGAGAACCTCGTCGCTGCGAAGCGCCTTCATGGTCCGCAGGGCCTGCCCGTGCCTGCTCTCCAGCGCGCTCACGATCTGTTCCGGCCGCTTGTCGCTCAATTTTTCCTGGAGATACTCCGCGCGCAGCTGCTGCCACCAGATCGCTTGAGCCTCCGCGGCGGTGGCGGGCCGCCGCGCCTGTTCGCGATCGAACGAGTAGCGGTCGTGACCGTTGAACTCGAACTTCGCGGTCCGCAAGGCGTAGCTGTCATACGCCGTCTGCTGGGCGAGCCGCTCGAGGTACCGCGCGAAGATGGCCTTGGCCGCGCTGGTGTCGCCCGCGCCGCGGGTCGCCTGAGCCAGCGTCGCCCGGTAGACCGCGAACTGGTCGAGATCGGACTGGAGAAAAAGGGAACGCCCGCCATCCAGCGCGTCCAGGTAATGGTCCAGCACGGTTCCAGCCAGCTGGCCGTCGAACGGGTGATGAGCCAGCTGCGAATGCTCGAGCAGCCCGGTCGTGAGGCGCGTGATATTGGCCTCGGTGGTGGGCGGGTCGGCCGATGGGCGGGCCAGCTGCGCACCAAGGCCCGCGGAGGTCAGGGCCAGGGCCAGCGCGAGCGCCGTCAATGAGGAGACGATTCTGGTGGGGTGCTTGGTTCTGGTTGTGTGCTTCATGTGGTGTGGCTGTGGCGGAGCGCGACCGCAGCTCGCCGTGAGTACCTTCGTATACCTACGGCCATCCCCAGATATTCCTGGTTGCCTGGATGTTGCCTGGATCTGGCCCCAAAGATGAGGTTGACAGTAACGCGGCCGGGCCAACATTCCTGGTCATGACGACACCCGGCTCTTTCGCGTCCAACATCGCCACCATCCGCAAGCGGGCCCGAGAGCACCTGGAGCAGGGAGCCCTCACCCCCAACTACGGCGGCGATGTGGAAAAGGCCATCTCGCTCTTGAACGACGCCGTGGCGACCGAGATCGTGTGCGTGCTGCGCTACCGCTTTCATGCGGTCGCCGCCTCGGGGCTCGCCAGCGATTCGGTCAAAGCGGAGTTCACGGAGCATGCGGGCGACGAGGAGCAACATCTGCTCTGGCTCGCCGAGCGCATCAACCAGCTCGGTGGCAAGCCCGATATGAACCCCGCAGGCGTCTTGGGCCGTTCCGCCACGGAGTATGTGGAAGGTTCGAACCTGGTCGACATGATCCGGGAGAACCTGATCGCCGAGCGCATCGCGATCGAGACCTACCGCGACCTGATCCGTTACTTCGCCGACAAGGACCCGACAACGCGCAGCCTGCTCGAGAAGATCCTGGCGCAGGAAGAGGACCATGCCAACGATATGCATGACCTCCTCGTGAGCCACGAGGGCCGGCCCATGCTTGATCACTGACCGAGCAGCGAGGAATAGCTGCTCCGCGCCGAAGTGGCCTCGCGGATCGAGCATCGTCAGTCGAGGGGGACGGCTGGCAACTGGTGCTGCTCGGCGAAGCGCGTCGCCACGAACACCGTCGCCAGCTGGTCGGCGAAGACGCAGCGCCACCGCGAATCGTGGCTCAGAATCTGGGCGGCGCGTCCCAACGGCCCGCGCTCGATCAGGAGGGCGGGGATCTCGTTGGGCCGGCTGTAGTCGATGCCCAGGGCGTTCTCCCAGCTGAGGTCGTTGTTCCACAGCCGTCGGATCGCAGCCAGGTAGCGTTCGAAGGTCTCCTGCGTGTTGACCTCCAGCCGGGGATCCATGAACTGCTTGTGTTGAGGCGCGCTGTGCGCGATGCAAACCGCGGCCTGGCTGATGTTGTAGGCGACGATGCGCTCGGGGAGATCCGGTCGGGCCAGGAACGCGCAGGCGTCGTGGGCGAACCACCGGGGCCGCTCCCCCAATCCCACCCGGCGCCCTTCGCCGGACCAGGCGTAGAGCCGCCCCGAGATGGTGGCCAAGCCGAGCGCGCCGATGGCGATCAGCAAGAGGGCGTTCGGTTCGGGCCAACGGCGAACCTGCCGGGCCTTTGAATTCTTGGAGAGCTTGCCCGCAGCAGCTCGCCCGCGCGATCTCTTGCCGGGGGCAGCGCCTGCGGGGGGGCGCGCGGCCAGGGCATCGTCGAGGTTCCAGGTCGTCACCAGCACGGCGATCACGCCGAAGAGCCCGTTGTTGCGGGTGGCCTGCCAGGCCAGGGTGGCGCCCGCCGCGAAGATCAAGCCACGAAACAACCGAAACCGGGCGCGCCCCGCGCAGACGACGAAGCTGACGAGGCCGAGGAGGATGCTGGCGAAATAGGCCAGCAAGTAAGGGTTCCAGAGGCCGGCGACCGCAATGAAGTCCCCCGCGGTCTTCAGCTCGCCGATGGTGGCTCGATAGATTCCGGCGGCGCTGCCGAGCTTGTGGAATTGCTCGATGGGCAACA
>Ga0210387_10000582_pt1 | contig 26216 bp, 30 predicted proteins | sample IncBWC7OmetaG_FD_160108 | JGI IMG/M metagenome (GOLD analysis project Ga0210387, IMG submission 160108) | Forest soil microbial communities from Barre Woods Harvard Forest LTER site, Petersham, Massachusetts, United States - Inc-BW-C-7-O ...
CTTTCCCGAAGGCCCCTCTGGTTTGGATTGTCGCCATTGTCCTTGCCCTCATCCTGACGCCCTTTCTGCGCGAAACCGGCGCCGCGGCGCGCCGGACGACAGACCTGTGAGGCCGACACCATGGCACCTTTATCTCGGACCCGTCGGCTATCTCGGACCCGTCGGCTCGCCTTGGTCTTGCTGTTTGCCACTTTGATGACGGCAAACGGCAGCGCCGGCGCGAAGGAGCCGACTCCTCTACAAGACGGCGCCGGCTGCCTGCACGACGAACCCGACTCGGTCCAGATCAGTTGGGAGGCGCCATGCCAGGATGGCTCATGGCTGATGGACACCGAGCTGGGCTGTCGCATGTGGGATTGGCATCCGGCCCCGGAGGACAAGGTCACTTGGACGGGCGCCTGCCGGGCCGGCATCAAAATGGGTCGCGGCGTGCTGCAATGGTATGAGCACGGCAGACCGATCGACCGGTTCGAGGGGACGTTCGTGTCCGGTCACCGTCAGGGACGCGGCCGCTACGTTTGGAACGAGACCGACTGGTATGAAGGAGTCTACGAAAACGATCTTCCGCACGGCTCCGGGACCGCACATATCGCCGGAGAGATCTTTGTCGGTCAATGGAAGCGCGGCTGCTTCACCCAAGGCGCCAAGGTCTTGGCCATCGGTGTCCTGCGCGCCTCATGCGAGCAAGGCGAAGAGCAGATGGCAGGCCGACGTTCTTCGCGCCCAAACTGAGCAAATAAGCACCCGCACGTTCAAGAACCACGCCTCCCCGTCTACACAGCGTGAACCAGACGCGCTCTTCTTCGAGCTTGAGACGAAGCTCCGTAGGCCCCGCACGCATTCCATGTGTTGAGACTGCACAGAGTGGGTCTGCGTGTCGTTGCCTACAACGTCCGCGCAACCCGCTGTTACCTGTCCTGCGGCTTTGTCGAAGAAGGACGAGAGCGTGAGGCCGCGTTTATCTCCGGAGAGTGGCACGACGATGTCATGATGGGATTGCTCGCCCGCGAGTTTGAAAGCTAGGCTATTGACCCGGCACCTCCGCGTTCTTCCCGCGCCGGCCGGCGTGGCGAGTAAATTCGGAATACGAGCGAGGGAAACCGCATGGCGCGATCTGCGCCCGTTGAAATCAGGACCGCGCGGATCAAGGATATTGACGGCGTGTGGCACTGCGTCGACGTCGTTGCCCGCGAACGGGCCTATCTCGGCTTCCTCGAAGGGCCGCCACCGAAGGACTCGCGCGCGTTCTGGAGAGGCCTGATCGAAAAGGACTTCCCCTTCGAGATCGCCGTGGACCAGGGAGGCGTCGTAGGCTGGTGCGACATCGCGCCCATTCCGCGACCGGTCTTCAGCCATATCGGCAGTCTCGGGATGGGGCTTCTGCCGGCCTATCGCGGCATCGGGATCGGGCGGCGCCTGCTCGAGGCGGCCTTGGCACGGGCGCGCGGGCGCGGGATCGAGCGGGTCGAACTTCACGTGTTCTCGGACAATGTGCGGGCGCGGCATCTCTACGAAAGCGTCGGCTTCATCGTCGAGGGCGTTCATCCCCGGCGCGCCAAGATCGATGGGCGGTATCGCGACGACGTCGCGATGGCGCTCGCATTCGCGCCGGCCGGCTAACCAGATTCCGATTGGATGGGCGCGCGTCTTTGCTGGGAGCGCGCCGTCACGTCGTTGCCAGGCGCGGCGGCCGCGCGAGGGCGAAGGCGATCTGCACGATGCCGGCTGCGAGCCCCATACCGACCCCCAACCGCCACGCCAGGTCGTAGGAGCCGAACCTGTCGAACAGCAGGCCGCCGCCGAACGCGCCGACGAAGCTGCCCAGTTGATGGCTCATGAAGGCAAGGCCCTGGATCATGGCCTGCCAGCGCAGCCCGAACATCTCGACAACCGAGCCCGCGACCAGCGGGCCGACGCCCAGCCACAGGAAACCCATCATCGCCGCGAAGGCCAGCGTGGTGACGGGCGTCGGCGGAGCCAGGAAATACCATCCGAGGACAAGCGACCGGGCGACGTAGATGCCGCCGAGCAGGACGAGCTTGGGCCAATGGCCGCCCGCCCAGCCGAAGAACAGGCTGCCGGCCACGTTGAACAGGGCGATGACGCCCAGGGCCTGGGCGCTCAGCATCGGGTCCATGCCGCAGATCGCCAGATAGGACGGCAGGTGCGTGGCGATGAACAGCAGTTGCATGCCGCAGACGAAGTAGGCGGCAGTCATCACCACGAACGGCGCCCGGGCCAACGCCGAGCGGATCGCGCCGGCGACCGTGGCGTCGGCGATCTGTCCGCCCGCCGATGGCGGCAGCGGGATGCGATCGACTCGACCGGCGAACCAGGTCGCCGGCAGCAGCAGCAGGGCGAAGGCGAAGAGCGCCAGCATGCCCCAGCGCCAGCCATGATCGGCCATCACCGCCTGCGCAAGCGGGGCCGCCACCAGCGCGCCCAGGGTGCCCGCGCCGGTGATGATCCCGAGCACGAGGCTGCGGACGCGCGCGGGCACGACGCGCGAGGCCGCCGCCTGCGCCATGGCCGAGGCCGTGCAGGCGAGCGAAACGCCGATCATGAGCCCGCCGCCGGCGAGAAAGCCCAGCAGGTCGTAGGCCGCCGCTAAGGTCAGCAGGCCGGCAAGATAAAGCGCCGCCCCCGCCAGGAGGATCGGCCGAAAGCCCAGCCGCACGACCAGGGCGCCGGCGATCGGCTGCAGCAGGCCCCAGGTGAGGTTCTGGATCGAGAAGGCCAAGGTGAAGTCGGAGACGCTGAGTGCAATGTCATGCGTGACCGGCCGAAGAAACAGACCGAACGTCTGGCGAATGCCCATGCTGAGCGTCAGCATGATCGACGCGCCGACCAGGATCGGCATGACAGGGCGAAGCGCGCGCCAGTCACTCATGGTCGCTCCTCTTGACTACACAGATCTGTGTAGTTACCTAAGGGGGGATCGCTGGAACCTGTCAAGCACAATTACACAGATCGGTGTTATCATGAGCCGATGGCCCGCCAAGGAAGAGATCGAGGCGCGAATCCTGGAGACCGCCGATCGGCTGTTCTACCGGCAGGGCATCCGCGCGATCGGCGTCGACACGGTGGCCGACGAAATCGGCATCAGCAAGCGCACCCTCTACAACCACTATCCGTCGAAGGACGCGCTGATCGCGGCCTACCTGTCGCGCCGCCTGGTCGAGCTCGAGATCACCGACCGGCCGCCCCTCGAGCAGATCCTGGGCGCGTTCGACCGGCTCGAGCGCTCGGTTGCCAGCCGGACTTTTCGCGGCTGCGCCTTCGTCAACGCCGTCGCCGAGCTCGGCCAGGAGGTCCGCGACATCGGCCGGCTGGCCGTCGCCTTCAAGGAGCGCCGCAGGCTGTGGTTCCGCGATCTGCTGTCGCGCCTGGGCATCGCCGACGCCGACGGCCTCGCCACGCAGCTCGCCCTCCTGCTGGGCGGCGCGATTGCTACAAGCCTGGTGCGCGGCGATCCGGCGTTCGTGCGCGCGGCCAGAGAGGCAGCGGTGACCTTGATTGACGCCGGAAGCCGAAAGAAGAACGAGCGGCGGGACCGACTCTGAACCTGCACGGCCTCAACCGCAGTTGGCCAGTGCGGAGGTATCTTTCAAGATCACACCTCAGCCCAGCCATAGACCGAGCTGATACTGTGAATGGGATTGCCCACGGCCTTGAGGCGGCCTCGCGATCCCGTTTGGGCCAATCCGAAGAGCCGACTTGTTCAATAGGGAACAGTCCACGCCCGTTGCGCAGCCTACTATTCTCGACGAGCCGCAGATTGGAGCGCTTCCGGGGCCCGACGGAGGTGCGCGCCCGCCGCTGGTAGTAAGCGGTCCTCAAAACTGGCTGTCCGCAGCGCGTGTGCCGGATAATGACAATTGCAAACCCAGCCATTCTCGTGGTCGAGGACGAACCGCTCCTGCGGCTGATGGCGGTCGCAATCGTGCAGGACGCCGGATTTGAGGCGCTCGCGGCCACCACGGCGGACGAGGCGCTCGCCATTCTCGAAGCGCGCGCCGACGACGTGCGCCTGGTGTTCACGGACATCCATATGCCGGGATCGATGGATGGGCTAAGGCTGGCGCACGCCGTTCGCGACCGCTGGCCGCCCGTCGAACTGATCGTCACCTCCGGTCGTTGGCATATCGGGGCGAATGACCTGCCTGACCGCGGGCGGTTTATTGCCAAGCCTTATGACGTTCACATGTTGTCGCAGATTTTCCAGGAGATGGCGGGGGCCGACGACTGATCAGCATCAGCGGCCGCGTCCTTCGACTACACTCAGGGCAGGCCCTCTGCCGCGTGCCCGCGCCTTATAGACATGATCGGCGAGCCTAGACCGGCTCCTCGCCTTCGATCTCGCGCTCGAGGTCGCGCTCGACGTTGTAGATGGCGTCGGCCAGCAGGTCGTCGGCGTGGGCCATGGCGTACTCGATGTCCTTGGCCGTGATGTCGTGGCGCGCGGCCAGGGCATCGAGCGCCTCGCGGATCAGGGCCTTGGTCTCCGTCGCGTCACGCCGCAGCGCGGCGAGGCGCTCGCCCGGGTCGCGGCGCGACTGCCGGGCGAGGGCCCAGCGGGCGGGCAGTGGAAGTTGCGTGCCCATCATGCCGCCCTCCGGCCGCCTGGTTTCTTCTTGCTGCCCGCGGCCTGCCGCCGCTCGGCGCCGGCGCCCAGGCTCTTCTTGAGCGCCGCCATGAGGTCGATGACCTTGGTGTCGTCGTTGGCGGGCTTGGCCGACGTCTTGACCGACTTGCCCTTGCGCTTCTGGTCGATCAGCGCGCGCAAGGCCTCCTCGTAGCGGTCGCGGAACTCGCTGGGATCGAATTCGCCCGACTGCTGCTCGACGATCTTCTCGGCGATCTGCAGCATCTGCGGATCGGGCTTGGGCAGGTCGGGGCTGCCGATGGCGTCGATCGCCCGCACCTCCTCCGCCGTGCGCAGCGTGTTGAGCACCAGCGCGCCTTCCTCGATCTCGATGGCGCAGATGCGCTCGCGGGTGCTCATCACGAGGCGGCCGATCGCCACCTTGTTCTGCTTGGCCATGGCGGCGCGGATCACGGCATAGGCTTCGATGCCGGTCTTGCCCACCGGGACCAGGTGATAGGGCGTGTCCCAGTACAGGCGGTCGATCGACGCGCGCGGCACGAATTTCTCGATGTCGATGATGCGCGTCGATTCGAGCTTCACGGCGTCGAGCTCTTCCTTGTCGAACAGGACATACTCGCCCTTGGCGACCTCGAAGCCCTTCACCAGGTCGCCGCGCGAGACCTCCTCGCCGGTGCCGGCGTCGACGGTCTTCATCTTGATGCGGTTGTTGGTGGCGGGATTGATCAGATTGAAGCGGACCGTCTCCGCTTCGGTCGTCGCCGGATAGAGCGCGACGGGACAAGTCACCAGGGACAAGCGCAAATGCCCTTCCCACGACGGACGCACGGCCATACGAACCCTCCTGTGGACCCCTTATCCACAGACAAACTCTACACCGCGTAAGTGCAGCGCCTGCAGCATTTTTCGCAATCCTAGGGATTGTGGTCCGTTCGCGATCCGGTCTCGCAGATGTGGAGGCGGGGGCCGGAAAGCGCCGTGCGCCGATTGGCAGTACGTGGCCGCGCGTCCTGGAATTCACACGCCCGTTGGTGGTCGATCGTCAAATAAAGTCCTTCGTCACCCGCACATTCATCGCGTCCTGTCGGCCCGGGCCGATCTCGGTGTAGGTCATCCAAACCGAGCCGCAGGCCTCGCATTGCGCCTTTGCGCAGGCGTTCGAGGTCTATCGGTGAACGGCGCAATCGCCGAGATTTGCCTCACTGGGGTTTGCCATCGAGGCGAAGCAGAGGAACGAGGACCAGGGCGAACGCCGTGGTGGCGGCCGAGACGATGATGAGAGGCCCAAGCTGGTCGTGGAAGACACGCTCATACAGGAAAGCGCCGACGTTGTTGGAGAATACATCCGCGAGATTCATGATCGACATCAGCCCGGCGAATGCGAAGCCCTCCGAGCGCCTGGGACAGTAGTCCGCAGCGAGCGTGAGCGAGGCGATGGTGGCGATCATCATGGCGGCGCCGTTGGCGAAATTCACGATCGCCGCGCTGACCTCATCCGTGAGCAACAGAAACGAGGCGGCCGCCAGCGTTCCGAGCACGATGCTGAGATACAACAGCGCCTTCGAACTCATCTTCTGCAGAAACCACCGATACACCAGGGCGCCGGCGATCCAGCCGGCAGAGGCGATCGAGCCGAGAATGCCGATATACGCCTGCGAGAACTTGAGCTCGTCGGTCATGAAGTAATAGAGCGGCGTGCCGAAGCCCGGGGCGAAGGAATAGAGAAAAAGGAACAAGGCGACGATGTACAGCTTCGTGGATTTCGACGCCGCGACGATGCTTTGAAACGTCTGCCGCATTTCCAGCCGACTGGCCCTGCTCTTCCTCTCGTCGAGAAGGAACAGCGAGGCAAAGACGATCGCTGTGGAAGCGACCGCCGCGATAGCGGCGGCCGCCTGCAACGCCGAAAGCGGCGACAGACGCTCGACCAGCGCCCCGCCGACGAACGCACTCGCCATGATGGCGATGTAGAACCACAGCCACTGCTGGCTGACGAATGTGCTGCTGAGACGATAGCTCTGACCGTTCTCCGCCAGCAGCGCACCGCACAGGGTGCTCGACGTGGCCATGGCGTACGAGGTGAGCACGAGCAACAACGCGAACTCGCCGGGCTCGGTCAGCCGGGCGATCCAGGCATAGGCGCCGACCGCACAAACGCTCGATACGATCAAGTAGCTCTTTCGCCGATAGCCAAACAGCGGAACGAAATCGGAGACCAGGCCAAGAACGGGCTTGATGATCCACGGGAAGTTGAGGATGGCGAGATAGGCGGTGACCTGAACCGGAGTCCAGCCAATGACCTTCAGGTAATTATTGAGGGGCTGGAAGATGACGCCGACGCGCGCCTGGCCGATGCCTTCGACGACATAGACGATGGCGAAGAAAAGCATGAGCCGGCTGATGTGCCGGTGGTCTTCTGCCGTTCGCGAGGATGCAGGCGTGACGATGGAAATTCCTCTGGAGTCTGCACGGCCTGAGAAGCTTTGGTGGTCGAGGCATTGAAGCCCGCCCCTTCGACTTCTTAAGGCGGCTTAACATCTCTGACAAACAAGAATGCTAGTCAGCCGGCACCGTATGGGGGCTGCGGTGGCGACCAGGATCGTTGATGTATTTCTGAAGGATGAATTGGTGGAGTCCTACGAGGTCGTCTTGGGGTTTCTCGACGCGCCGCTGTTCGATCACCACTTCCTTGATCGCGCCAAGGAATACATGCGGACAGACCACTACACAGACGCGCAAATTGCCGAGGCTCGGTTCAGCATCAGGGAGTAGTTGCCACGAAGCGACAGCTTGCCGGCAAGCGCCAGGCGGATGGTTGCCGCGTGGCGACGTCCGAGCTTTGCTCGATCAGACCCGATGAGCCACGACGATGAGAAGCACAAGGCCAAGGACGACGCCAATCGCTGCGTAGGCTGCGGCCCTGATGACTCGCTGACGCCTTAGGCTCGCTGTCCTTTCCCGCGCATATTGCGCCGGGCTGACATCATCAGGTCGGTCGGTGTGCGGCGATCGCCAACGCAGCCGTCGTGTTCCACGATACCAACCCCAAGAGCCGCCCACGGCAGCACACAGCACGAGATATCCCCCAACAAAGAAAACCATTGCCCCAGTCCCCACGGACACCGGTGCATGAATCATGCCGCGTCGCAAGCGCCCATAGCAGCGCGCCCGGCGTGAAACAAATTGTTCTTCTGCGCGCAGCGACAGCCCGACGCCAAGCGCCTTATCCAGGGAGCGGAGGGCTAGGCCGATGCAATGGCGCGCAGGCGCAGCGGATCCTGACCGAAGCGGTTGGGACCCGTGGTGCCCCTCAGGAACCCGCATTCGATGAGCTGCCACAGCCAGCCGACCACCGGCACAAGATTGACCAGAACCCACCAGCCCGATTTGTTGCGATCGTGCCAGCGCTTCACGGATACGACGAGGCCGATCCAGAGCGACGGCGGAACAACCAGCAAGGCCCAAGGCCAGCTCAGGCTCCCGGGCTCGACAGCCAGCGCATCGCCGTCGAAGAGTTCAAGCCCGCCGACGATGCCGAACACGACCGAATCGATGAGCAGGACGGCCAGCAGCGCCAGCCAATAGGGCGCCCGGCCGAGCCGACCGTCGAAACTGAACAAAAATTTTCGCACACCCGGATCCCCCAGCTCACATCCCGTCCGGACGCGCGGACAATGCACGCGCCAGCTTACGCGTGCCTGACGGGCTGCCACCGGCGTAACTGGGGAGGCGCGCTAGTCCCGGCTCGCCGTCAGGATCGACCGGGCCGTCTGGCCGTCGGCGGCGATCTGGGCTTTCAGCTGGTCGAGGCCGGAGAACTTCATCTCGGGACGGATGAAATCGACCAGCGCCACGCGCAACGTCTTGTCGTAGAGGTCGCCCGCGAAATCGAACAGGTGGACCTCGAAATTCTCCTGCAGCTTGCCGAAGGTCGGACGCCGGCCGAGATTGGCCACGGCGTCGCGCCACTCGGACCCATCCTGGCCATCGACCATCGCGCGCACGGCATAGACGCCGAAGCGTGGCCGGAGATGCTCGCCCAGCGCCACGTTGGCGGTCGGAAAGCCGATCGTGCGGCCGCGCTGGTCGCCCAGCTCGACGGTGCCCTCGATCTCCCAGGCATGGCCCAGCAACTCGGCGGCCTCGCGGGCCCAGCCGTGGCGCAAGGTCTCGCGGATCCGGGTCGAGGAATAGATCTCGCCCTCGTTCATCACCGGATCGAGCACGGTGACGCCGAAGCCCTTGCGGCGGCCCTGCTCGCGCAGCATCTCGACATTGCCGCTGCGGCGCGCGCCGAAGGTGAAGTCGTAACCGCAAACGACGTGACGCGCGCCCAGCCCGGCCAGCAGCACCTCGTCGATGAAGGCGTCGGCCGACAGCGCCGCGAACGCAGAGTCGAAGCGCTGCGCCAGCACCGCCTGCACGCCGTATTGAGCCAGCAACCGCACTTTCGCCGGTGGCATGGTGAGACGGAACGGGCCGGTATCGGGCACGAAGAAGCGGCGCGGATGCGGCTCGAAGGTGAGCGTGACCAGGGGTGCGCCGAGCGCGCTCGCGCGCTGGCCGGTGTGCGCCAGCAACGCCTGGTGGCCGCGATGCACGCCGTCGAAATTGCCGAGCGCCACGGCGCCGCCCTTCCAGAGGGCCGGCGTCGCCCGCCAGTCGTCGAAGACCGGGATCATTTCGGCAGGCGCCGCGGCACCGAGACGACGGCTTCGCCGTCGATCACCACGGTGTCGCCGCTCAGGCACTGCGTCTTCAGCGTCACGCGGCGGCGCTCACGGTTGATCTCGGTGATGGTGCAGATCGCCGTGACGGTGTCGCCGATCGACACCGGCGCCGTGAAGCTCAAGGTCTGCGAGACATAGACCGATCCCGGGCCGGGCAGCTTGGTGCCGACCACGGTCGAGATGAAGCTGCCGCTCAGCATGCCGTGGGCGATGCGCTGGCCGAAGCGGGTGGTGTGGGCGAAACCGTCATGCAGGTGGAGCGGGTTGGTGTCGCCGGAGACGCCGGCGAAGGCTGCGATGTCGGCCTCGGTCACCGTCTTGCCGAACATCGCCGACATGCCGACCGTGAGGTCCTCGAGATAAAGGCCGTGCATGGCCGCAAACGTATTCGACACTTCTGCTGTTCTCCCCCGCCCAAAATCCACCGCAGGCGGCGCCCTCTTACCACGCCGCGGAGCCTGTGCCACAGTCCGGTGAATGACCGTTCACATGCCGAGCGAAGCGGAAACCATTGCGACCGCCATGGCCGCCGCCGCCGGCCGCCATTTCGGCGGGCCAGCCGCCATCGAGCACCTCGTCCGCGAATCGGGCGGCGCCTCGCGCCAGACCTGGAGCTTCGACGCCGTCGTGAACGGAGAGCGCCACGGCCTCATCCTGCGCCGCGATCCGCCGACGCTGGGCTCTGCCGCGGATAGTTCCGCAGGGGGCAGCCCGCCCGGCGAGCGGTCGACATCGCTCGACCGCGCCACCGAATTCCGCGTCCTGCGCGCGGCCTTCCAGGCAGGCGTGCGCGCCCCCGAAGTGCTGTTCGAGCTTGCACCCGCCGACGGGCTGGGCGAGGCCTATGTGATGCGCCGGATCGGCGGCACGGCGATCGCCCGCAAGCTGTTGCGCGATCCGCCCTACGAGGCGGCGCGCGGCCGGATCGCCGTCCAGCTCGGCGAGATCCTGGCGCGTATCCACGCCACGGACGTGGGCACGCTGCCGCCGCTGGCGCATCGCCAAGCCGCCGACCACATCGCGGGGCTGCGCCGGCAGCTCGACCTGCTGGGCCAGCCGCAACCGGTCTTCGAGCTGGCGCTCGCCTGGCTCGACCGCCGCAAGCCTGAGCCGGCGGCGAGGCCGGTGCTGGTCCATGGCGACTACCGCACCGGCAACTACCTGGCCGACGAATCGGGCGTGACCGCGATCCTCGACTGGGAGGGCGCGCATCTCGGCGATCCGGTCGAGGATCTGGGCTGGCTGTGCGTGAAGAGCTGGCGCTTCGGCGCGGTCGACAAGCCGGCCGGCGGCTTCGGCAGCCGCGCGGCGCTGTGGGCCGCCTACGAGGGCGCGGGCGGCGGCAAGGTCGATCCAGCGCGCGCCCATTGGTGGGAAGTCTTCGGCACGGTGCGCTGGGGCATCATCTGCCACAACCAGGCTTTCAGGCATCTCTCGGGTTCGATCAAATCGATGGAACTCGCCTCGATCGGACGCCGCGCGGTCGAGACCGAGGTCGACCTGCTGCAATTGCTGAAGAATGGAGGCTAGGCATGTCAATCTTATCAAGCGGACCGCGGGCGTCCCGCCCGCTCATGAGCGGGCGGGACGCCCGCGGTCCGGAAGAATTCTGACCATGGCGCAGGATCGTCCCACCGCATCGGAGCTTCTGGCGGCCGTCGCCGACTTCCTGCGCGAGGAGGCGACGCCCGTGCTGGATCGCGCCGATCCGCGGCTCGGCTTCCAGATGCGGGTGGCGGTGAATTCGCTCGCCATCCTCGAGCGCGAGGCCCGGCTCGGCCCGGCCGCCGACGCGCGCGAGCGCCAAAGACTGGCGAGCCTGCTGGGCCGCGACGGCACACTCGAGGCGCTCAACCGCGCGCTTGCGCACCAGCTCCGAACCGGCCAACGTGACGAGCGCGACGCGGCGCTGATGGCCCATCTCGACGCCACCATCGCCGACAAGATAGCCATCGCCAATCCAAAGTGGAGATGAAGACCGGGAGGCCACGATGTTCTCCGCTCCCTTCGCAGACCGCAACGAAGCCGGACGCCTGCTGGCGGCCGAGCTGGCCCCGCTCGCCGATCGCCGCCCGGTCGTGTTCGGCCTGCCGCGCTGCGGCGTTCCCGTCGCCTACGAAATCGCCCAGCATCTCGGTGCACCGCTCGATGTCGTGCTGGTGCGCACGGTGCGCGCGCCCGACGACCGCAGCCGCTTGCTGGCGACCGTGCTCGAGGGCGACCCGCCCGAGGTGCGCGTCGAGCCGGACTGGGATCGCGCGCCGGCCGTGTCGCGGGCCTGGCTCGACGCGGCGGTGAGCGAGGCCTTGCATGAGATCGACAGGCGCCGTCGGCGCTATCGCGGCGGCGACCGCCCGGTGTCGCCGGCCGGCCGGGTCGCCATCGTGGTCGACCAGGCAATCGGGCCGGGCCACGCCATGGCGGGCGCCATCCGCCTGATCCGCGACGCCAGGCCGTCGATGATCGTGGCCGCCACTCCGGTTGCCAGCCAGTCCGGCGCCGAGCGCTTCACACGGGCCGCCGACAAGGTGATCTGCCTGCGCCGTGAGGCCGAGCTCGGCCCGCTCGACCGCTATTACGGCCGGTCGCAGCAGGTCACCCACGAGGAAGCGCTCGACTGCCTGGCGCGCGCCGCCGAGGATGCCGCATGATCCTTCGGCGGAGGCCGAACTATTGACCCTGGCGGGGCGGCCGGCGCGGGCCTAGATTCCCGGCATGATCACCGTCAACGCCCTCTCCGAAGTCGCCGCCCTGATGGGCGACCCGGCGCGCGCCGCCATGCTGCAGCTCTTGATGGACGGCCGCGCCCATACCGCGTCCGAGCTCGCGCTCACCGCCGGCGTCACGGCGCAGACCGCGAGCGGTCATCTCAGCCGCATGATCGACGGCAACCTGCTCGCCGCCCGCGCCCAGGGCCGCAACCGCTTCTATCGCCTGGCCACGCCCGACGTGGCGCACGCCATCGAATCGCTGATGGCGGTGGCCGGCACCGGCGTGTCGCCGGCCGCCAAGACCGCGGCATGGCGGCGCGACCCCGACCTCCGCTTCTGCCGCACCTGCTACGATCATCTGGCGGGCCAGGTCGGCATCGCCGTCACCGATTCGTTGACCCGCGCCGGCCATATCGAGCCCAAGGGGCCGCGCGACTGGAAGCTCACCGAGTCGGGCGAGCTGTTCTGCCAGAGGATCGGCGTCGACGTGCCGGGCGCGCGCCGCGCCGGCACCCGCCACTTCGCCCGCCAGTGCCTCGACTGGAGCGAGCGGCGGCCGCACATCTCGGGCGCGCTGGGCGCCGCCATCGCCGACACCTTCTTCACGCGCGGCTGGGCCGAGCGGCTGCGCCGCAGCCGCACGGTGCGGCTCACCGATTCAGGACGACGGGCGATGGGCAGCCATTTCGGCGCGACCGTCCCCTAGCCTGTGAGCGCACGCCTAAAGCTGGTGCTGCCGATCGCCCGGAATCATGTCATTGCTGGAGGCGCGCGCCTTATTGCGTGGGAGATCAGGCATGTTCGACCTTGACCAGTTCATCGACGATCTGCGGGCAACACTTGCCGAGCGGTCGCGGCAGCCCATGAAAGAAGTCGTGGCCCGCGCCGTCGCCGACCCCGCCGCCCTGATCCGCGCGATCGGCGAGCCGGACAAGGCCGGGGTCCAGGTGCTCCACAAGTCCCCTGACATCACGGTGATGAACCTTCTCTGGGCACCGAAGCAGCTCGCTCTGCCGCATGACCATCGCATGGCCGCCGTGATCGGCATGTATGCCGGGCGCGAGGACAACATGTTCTGGCGCCGTGTTCCCCACGCGACGAAGTTCCAGATCGAACCCGCCGGCGGCGAAGCGCTGGGCGCGGGCGACGTCACGATCCTCGGCCACGATGTGGTCCATTCCGTCGTCAATCCCCTGGGCAAGATAAGCGCCGCCATCCACGTCTACCTCGGGAACTTCCTCGAGACGGAGCGCAGCATGTGGGATGCCGAGACTCTGGTGGAGGAGCCCTACGACATAAATGTCGTCGTTCAGGGCATGGCGCTGCAGAAGCGCGACCCGCGAAAGTCGGCGGCGGCTTGAGCGATCCGGCAGCCGAGCAAATTCAGCACGGTCAGCGACCGTCCCTCCACTCCGCTTCGCTTCGGTCGGGACGACGGGGTGAGTCGAGCAAGAATCATCCCGGCCTAGTCAGCGGCGCCGTCCGATACCAGCGCGGACACCGCCAGGGCCTCGCCTCGGAAAGCCTGGTCGCCCTGGCCGCGCATGGCATGGCCGACAGTCCAGCGGTCCGGCCACGCCAACCGTTCCAGCCCCCAGGGCGACGCCGCCACGAGCGAAGACCAGCGCTTGTCATCGCCGGTGCAGACCATGACGCCCCCGGGTCCCATGCCCGTATGGAGAACGAGCCGGAAGTCGAAAGGCGTCTGCGGCGCAACGGTTGGTCCGTGCCAGTAGTGCGGGCTGCGACGCGCCTCCGGCCCGATGATCACCGTCAAGCGCTGGTCGGGTCCGCGCAGGCCGATCCACAATGGCGACTGAAGGCCGGGTTGGCCGGCAGCGAGAAACGTCTGTGCCGAACCGTCACCGGCCGGCGCGGATCGTCCGGCAAGGCGAAGCAGAACGATGCGGTCGCTGACAGGCTCGCCTGCAAGCAGAGCGTCGCTTTCGCCCAAGGGCAGCGGACGCCATTGGTCGACCGGCGGCAGGCGCAACGGCCAGGATAGCCGCTCGCGCGCGCGTCCCTCGGCGTCGAGTACCTGATAGCGCAGCCCCTCGGCGTCGAGCGCACCCTGGACGCAATGCAGGTACTCGATGCCTTCAGGCATGCGATGCGCCGTTCCAGCACCCGCGGTGCAGACCTGCAGCACACCGCGATGAACCTGAACATCGAACGCGAGGATGTGGCTGCAGAGGTAGGCGAGCACACCGCCTTCGACGAGCGCGTCCCAGAACGGACCTGCATGTTCAGGACCGATCTCGCGCTGATAGGCTCCGGAGAAGCCGTTGATGGGATGGACCGGATGATGGCCGAGGACCAGCTTGTGACGCGCATCGGCGTGCTGGCGCAGGACCTCGCGGAGCCACGTCGTCTCGACGTGGCCTTCACCGCCCAGGCCCGACCACAGCGTATGGACGAAGACCAACAGCAGGTTCTCCCGCCGCACCCAGTAGGACAGGCCTTCCTGGCCGCGCGGTCCGTTGCGCGGCAGATGGCCCAGCATTTCGCGGAATACTGCCTCGCTGGTCTCGTCGTAGGCCGTGTGATTGCTGGTGGAATTCCACAATGGGATCGCGCGCCGGTCGAGCCAGCCCATCTCTCGGTCCAGCCAGTGGCGCCATTGCGCCCGCAGTTCGTCGGCATCGGCGCTGAGACCCGCGATTTCGTCGCCCAGGAAGAGGATGAACTGCGGCGGCGGTTCCACGCGCCTTACAACGGCGTTGACCGAGGCAAAAGTCTTCTCGTGCAATGCGCCGGCAACGCCCGAGCACGAATCGCCGTAGACCACGAATTGATGGCCAGGCCCGCGCGGCAACAAGGCTGCGATGGAATCGGCAGGCATCGGCACTAGCGCGAGGCGGCTGGCAGAGGGGCCGCTGTGCCGCGATCGAGCCGTGCCTTGCCGAAGGCGAGACCGTCGCCCGATGGGATCTTGGCGATCTGCGAGGCGCGCAGGAACTTCTCCTCGCCCACGGTGAGATAGATGTTGGTGAACAGGAGCGAGCGCGTCTGGCGCACGACCTCGGCGCGGCCTTCGACCCAGTCGCCTACTTTCGCCGGCGCCACGAAGTCGAAGGTCATGCTGACGGTCGGCAGGAACTTGCGCAGGCCAACCAGCGTGCCGCCGCCCATCGTGCCGACCAGGTCGGCCACCGTCATCATCATGCCGCCATGCAGGCCACCCGCCGGGTTGCACATGTGCTGGTGCACGCGGAAGCCCAGGACGAACTCGTCGCGCGTGCCCTTGCCGCCGCGCCTGGCATAGAGGGTGCCGATATGGCTGTTGAAGGTGGGATCGGGGCGGCTGCGGTCGAAATCGATGCGCAGAAAACCTTCAGGCGGCCGATCATCCAATCGTTGGGCGTTGAGCAAAGATCGAACTCCGGGTCGTAAGCGTGCTGGCGCGGACCATAGAGACGGTCCCGCCCCGGCGCTACCGGCTCTCAAGCCGGGCGGCTTGCCAGCAAGTCAGCGAGGTCGGCCGCAATCTCCGAGCGGCGCGGCGGGTCGGCGCCGGCACGGCTGCAGGTGATGGCCGCGCAGCGGGCAGCGAAAGACAGGGCGCGACGCAGCGCGTCGGCGCCGATCCCGGCCAGGGAGCTCGCGTCGCAGCGGCCCATGGCCTGCAAGGCGAACAGGAGGGCCGCCTGAAAGCTGTCGCCGGCGCCGATCGTGTCCACCACCGGTCCTCTCGGCGCCGCCACCGCCACCGGCCCCGCCGCCTGGTGCCAGGCCTCGGCCCCCTCGGCACCGCGCGTGATGATCACCAGGCTGGCGCCCGCCGCGAGCAAGGCCGCCGCCTGGCGCGCGGGGTCCCGGGTGCCGTACAGATAGTCGAAGTCGACGTCGGACATGCGGACGATGTGCGCAGCGCGGGCGAAGGCCGCCATGCGCTCGACGTAGCGGCGCTTGTCGCCCACCAGGTTGGGCCGACAGTTCGGATCGAAGGAGACGGTGACCGAGTCGCGCGCCTCCTGCACCAGGGCGAGGGCCTCGGCCGCCGCCCGCTCGTCGACCAGGGTCGTCGAGCCGACATGGATCGCCTCGACCCGGCCGAACGGCAGCGCGCCGCTGCGATAGGTCCAGTGCCGCGACGCCGTGCCTTCGTCGTAGAAAGCGTACTGCGGCTCGCCATCGACCGTCCGCACGAAGGCCAGCGTGGTCTGGTGGTCGCTGCGCGTGGCAAAGCGCAGATCGACCGCCGATGCGAGCGCGTGGTCGGCGATCATGCGGCCAAAGAGATCGGTCGAAATGCCGCCGACGAAGCCGGCCTCGGCGCCGAGCCGCGCCAGGCCGACGGCGACGTTGAGGCAGGAACCGCCGACCGCCGGCACCAGCGCGTCGCGCCCGTCGACCGCCGCCACCGGCAGGAAATCGACCAGGGCATCGCCGCAGCTCAGCATCATGGTCCGCTCTCCTCGCGCTTCAGGCGCGGCAGGCGCCGCCGCCGTCCAGCATGGCGGCGCGGCTCGCGTGGTCGAGCTCGCGCATCAGCCGATAGACGCGCCGCTTGGCCCGGTGGAAGTCCGCCACGTCGGGGCCTGCCGGCTCGCTCGACCAGCCGATCGCCGACATCGACGTCATGGCCGCGCCGATCGATCCGTAGGCCTTGCCGGCGACGGCGCCCAGCATGGCGGCGCCCAGCAGCACCGGCTGCCGGGTTTCCGGCAGAGCGACGGTGAGGCCGGTGGTGTCGGTCATGATCTGGCGCACCAGCGCGCTGCGGGCGGCGCCGCCGCTGATCACCATGGTCTCGCTCTTCACACCGTGCGCCCGCAGCGCTTCGACGACATCCGCCAGGCCATAGGCCAGGCCGCAGAGGCCGGCGACGAACAGCCGTTCCATGGAGTCGACATCATCGTCGAGGTCGAGGCCGGCGACGATGGCGCGCGAATCCGGATCGGCATAGGGTGAGCGATTGCCGAGGAATTCCGGCAGCACGTGGATGTCGCGCGCCAGCAGCACGGCCTCGCCGGGACGAGCGAAGCGCGAGACGATGCGCCGCTCCAGGTAGTCCAGCACCTCGAGACCCGCGGCACGCGCCGCCTCGACGGCCTGCTTGTGGGCCGGGTGTGATCCGATCAGGTGATCGATCGCAGCCCCCGCCGCCGACTGGCCGCCCTCGTTCAGCCAGAGCCCGGGCACCATGCCCGAGTAGTAGGGCCCCCACACGCCGGGCACGAAGCACGGCTGGGCCGTCGTCGCCATGATGCAGGCCGAGGTGCCCATGATGTAGGCGAGGCGATGGCAGACATCGACGGATTCGCCCGACTTCGTCCGCCCGCCGATCGTGCCGATGCCGCCGGCGTGGGCGTCGATCAGCGACGCGCCGACCGGCGTGCCCTCGGGCAGGCCGAGCTCGTGGGCGGCGGCCTTCGACAGGCCGGCGCCCAGCGCGGTTCCCGGCGCGGCGATTTCCCCGCCGATCCTCGCATAGTCGCCGTTCACAAGGTCGCCCAGGCCGACACGCTCGAGGTAGCCCCGGCTCCAGCGTCCTTCATGGGCGAGGAAATTCCACTTGCAGGTCAGCGTGCACATCGATCGCGCCACGGACCCGGTGGCCTTGAACGAAAGAAAGTCGGCGAGATCGAAAAAATGGCCGGCGTCGCGGTAAGTCGACGGCAGGTGGCGCTTGAGCCACAGCAGCTTGGGGATCTCCATTTCCGGCGAGATCGAGCCGCCGACATAGCGCAGGACGTCGTCCGCCGTGTCGTTGACGGCGCGCGCCTCGGCCATGGCGCGATGATCCATCCAGACGATCACGTTGCGGCGTTGCTCGCCGGACGGGCTGACGGTGAGCGGATCGGCGCCGGGGTCGAGCACCACCAGCGAGCAGGTCGCGTCGAAGCCCACGCCCCTCACGGCTGATGGCGGCAGCTTGGCCTCGGCCATGGCCGAGCGTACCGCGGCGGCGCAGGCCGACCAGATCTCCGACGACGACTGCTCGACGACGTTGCCGGCCTCGTGCCAGACGGTGATGGGATGGCGCGCCGTCGCCAGCAGCGTTCCACGCTCGTCGAAGACGCCGGCCCTGGCACTCGATGTACCAACGTCGACGCCGATGAAGGCTTGCCTCATTGCGGCCCCTCAGCTGCAGGCAACCCTGTCAGCTCCGGGCCAGCTTACCAGCAAGTATAGCCGCCATCGACGAGGACCACGCTGCCGGTCATCAGGCTGGCGGCGTCGGAGGCCAGGAACAGGACGACCGAGGCGATTTCATCCGTCCTGCCCATGCGGGCCATCGGCGTGCCGCCGATCCAGGCCTGGTACATCGGCGGATTGTTGCGCACGAAGGCGTTCAGCGGGGTCTCGATATAGGTCGGCGCCACGGCATTGACCCGCACGCCGCGGTTGCCCCACTCGGCGGCCAGCGACTTGGTGAGATGGTGCACCGCGGCCTTGGAAGCGTTGTAGTAGCACTGCTCCTGCGGCTTGTTGACGATGAAGCCCGACATCGAGCCGATATTGACGATGGCGCCGGATCCGGCGTCGAGCATGTGCTGGCCGAAGGCACGGCAGCACCAGAAGGTGCCGTTGAGGTTGACGTCGATGACGTTCAGCCAATGCTCGTCGGCGACCTTTTCCGCCGGCGTTTCGCTCCGGGCAATGCCGGCGCTGTTGACCAGGATGTCGACCCTGCCGTGCCGCCGGGCGAGCTCGGCCGCGACCTGCGCCACGCCCGCCGAATCGGTGACGTCCATCACCACGGCTTCGGCGGCGTGGCCCTTGGCCTTGAGGCCGGCGCAACCGGAGTCGGCCATCTTGGGATCGCGGTCGGCGATGACGATGCGGGCGCCGGCCTCGCCCAGCGCCTCCGCGCAGGCCAGGCCGATGCCCTGCCCGCCGCCCGTCACGACGGCCGTGCGGCCGTCCAGCTTGAACTTCTCGAGATACATACGCGCCTTCCCGTTGTGGGTCGCCCCGCTCAATGCCGGATGGCCATGCCGTCCTTGTCGAAGCGATGCAGCCGGGCGGGATCGGGCGACAGCCACACGCGATCGCCGCTCTTGAGGTGGATTTCGCCGATGCCACGTACCGTCAGCAGCCCCAGCGCGCCGCCATCGACATAGAGGAAGGTGTCGCTGCCGAGATGCTCGGCGACCGACACCGTGCCCGGCCAGCCCTCGCCTTCCTGCGCAATTCGCAGATGCTCGGGCCGGATGCCGATGGTGGCCGCGCCGAGCTGGTCGGCCGGCGGGCCGGAGACGAAATTCATCTTGGGCGAGCCGATGAAGCCCGCGACGAACAGGTTGGCCGGCTGCTCGTACAGTTCGAGCGGCGAGCCGTACTGCTCGACCCGGCCGGCGTTCAGCACGACGATGCGGTCGGCCATGGTCATGGCCTCGACCTGGTCATGGGTGACGTAGACGGCGGTCGTCGCCAGCTGCTTCTGCAGGCGGGTCACTTCCATGCGCATCTGCACGCGCAGCGCTGCGTCGAGGTTGCTGAGCGGCTCGTCGAACAGGAAGGCCTTGGGTTCGCGCACGATGGCGCGGCCGATCGCCACCCGCTGGCGCTGCCCGCCGGAGAGCTCGCGCGGCTTGCGGTCGAGATAGGGCGTGAGGTTGAGCGTCGCCGCCGCGGCCGCCACCTTGCGGTCGATCTCGGCGCGCGGCAGGCCCGCCATCTTCAGCCCAAAGGCGATGTTGCCGCGCACGCTCATATGCGGATAGAGCGCGTAGGACTGGAAGACCATCGACAGGCCGCGCTTGGCCGGCGGCACGTTCACCACGTTCTGGCCGTCGATCAGGATGCGCCCGCCGGTCACGTCCTCGAGGCCGGCGATCAGCCGCAACAGCGTGGTCTTGCCACAGCCCGAGGGACCGACGAAGACCACGAAAGAGCCGTCCTCGATGTCGAGATTGGCATCCTTGATGATGTCGAGCTGTCCGAAGGACTTGTGGACGCCCTGGAGCGTGATCTGGCCCATGGTGTTTCGTCCTTATTTGACGGCGCCGAAGGTCAGCCCGCGCACCAGCTGACGCTGGCAGAACCAGCCGAGGACCAGGATCGGCGCGATCGCCATCGTCGACGCCGCCGACAGCTTGGCCCAGAACAGGCCCTCGGGACTGGAGTAGGAGGCGATGAACACGGTGAGCGGCGCGGCCTTCGAGGTCGAGAGGTTCAGCGTCCAGAACGCCTCGTTCCACGCCAGGATCAGGTTCAGGAGAAGCGTCGAGGCGATGCCGGGGATGGCCATAGGCAGCAGCACATAGGTGAGCTCGCGCCGGATGGTGGCGCCATCCATGCGCGCCGCCTCGAGGATGTCGCGCGGGATTTCCTTGAAGTAGGTGAAGAGCATCCAGACGACGATCGGCAGGTTGCCGAGGCAGAGGATGGCGATGAGGCCGCTTCGCGTGTCGAGCAGGCCGAGATTCTTGAACAGCAGGTAGATCGGCACCAGCACGCCGACGGCGGGCATCATCTTGGTCGACAGCATCCACAGCAGGATGTCCTTGGTCCGCTTGGTCGGCGCGAAGGCCATCGACCATGCCGCCGGCACCGCGATCAGGGCGGCGATCAGGGTCGAGCCGCCGGCGATCACGATCGAGTTCAGGGCGTGAAGGAAATAGTCGCTGCGCTCCTGCACCGTGGCGTAGTTCTCCGTCGTCCAGTCGAAGAACAGGAACGACGGCGGCACCGTGAAGGCCTCGAGCTCGGTCTTGAAGCTGGTCAGCACCATCCACAGGATGGGGAAGAAGATCAGGCCGCCGAAGAACCACGCCGCGACCGTGGACACCACCATGCGCCTTGCCGTGACCCTGCGCGCCATCGCCTAGGCCTCCAGGTTCCGTCCGACGACGCGGACGAGGAAGAAAGCGATGATGTTGGCGATCACGACGGCGACCAGCCCGCCGGCCGAGGCGCTGCCGACGTCGTACTGGATGAGCGCCTGGGAATAGATCAGGAAGGCGATGTTGGTGGTCTGCAGGCCGGGACCGCCGCCGGTGGTCACGAAGATCTCGGCGAACACCGTGAGCAGGAAGATCGTCTCGATCAGGATGACGACCGTGATCGGCCGCGCCAGGTGCGGCAGGGTGAGATAGAGGAAGGTGCTGAGGGCGCTGGCGCCGTCCATCTCAGCCGCCTCCTTCTGCTCCTCGTCCTGCGACTGCAGGGCGGTGAGCAGGATCAGGGTGGCGAAGGGCAGCCACTGCCAGGCCACGATCATGATGATGGCGGTCATCGGCGCGTCGTTGAACCAGTCGATCGGCGTGATGCCGACCAGGGTCGAGAGCCACGCCAGCAGGCCCGAGACCGGATGCAGCAGCAGGTTCTTCCACACCAGCGCGCTCACGGTCGGCATGACGAAGAACGGCGCGATCACCATCAGCCGCACGATGCTACGCCCGAGCACCGGCTGGTCGAGCAGCAGCGCCAGCGGGACGCCGAGCACGATGGTGATCGCCAGCACCGAGCCCACCAGCACCAGGGTGTTCTGCAGCGACGCCAGGAAGGCGGGGTCGGTCAGGAAGTAGCGGAAATTCTCCAGGCCGACGAAGGCTTCGGAGCCCGGATCGAGCAGGTTGTAGTGCAGCAAGGAGAAATAGATCGTCATCGCCAGCGGCACGATCATCCACACCAGCAGCAGCGCGACGGCCGGCGTCAGCAGGCCACGGGCGAGAACTTGCGTCTGTTGGGTCGCCATCGGAAGTCGTGGTCAGCAGAGCGAGGGGGCGGCGGACCGGGAGGCCACCGGATCGCCGCAGCGATCCGATGGCCCGAGATGCCTTACTTGATGTAGCCGGCGCGCTTCATTTCGCGTTCGGTCGAGGATTGTGCGGCGGCCAGCGCGGCGTCGACCGTCGAGGCGCCGGACAGCGCGGCAGAGAATTGCTGGCCGACCGCGGTGCCGATGCCCTGGAACTCGGGGATCGCCGCGTACTGCACGCCGACATAGGGCACCGGCTGGACCGTCGGCTTGTTGGGATCGGCGGCATCGATCGAGTCGAGCGTCGGCTTGGCGAACGGCGCCACCTTCTGGTACTCCGGATTCTGGTAGAGCGAGGTGCGCGTTCCCGGCGGAGCGCTCGCCCAGCCCTCCTTGGCGGCGACGAGCTTGGCGTAGTCCTTGTTGGTCGCCCAGCCGATGAACTTCTCCGCCGCCGGCACCTTCTTGGAGCCAGCCGGAATGGCGAGGTTCCAGGCCCACAGCCAGTTGGCGTTCTTGCCCAGGCCGGCATTGGGCGCCAGGGCGAAACCGACCCTGTCGGCCACCGTCGAGTCCTTGGGATTGGTCACGAAGGAGGCGGCGACCGTGGCGTCGATCCACATCGCGCACTTGCCGGCATTGAACAGAGCGAGGTTCTCGTTGAAGCCGTTGGAGCTGGCGCCCGGCGGGCCGGCCGCCTTCATCAGGTCGACATAGGTCGTGAGCGTCTTCTTCCACTCGGGCTTGTCGAACTGCGGCTGCCATTTCTCGTCGAACCAGCGCGCGCCGTAGGAATTGGCCATCGCCGTCAGGAACGCCATGTTCTCGCCCCAGCCCGCCTTGCCGCGCAGGCAGATGCCGTAGACGCCGGCCGACTTGTCGGTGAGCTTCTTGGCGGCATCGATCACGAAGTCCCAGGTCGGCTTCTCGGGCATGGTGAGCCCGGCCTTCTTGAACAGGTCGGTGCGATACATGATCATCGAGCTCTCGCCATAGAATGGCGCGCCGTAGAGCTTGCCGTCGACCGACACGGCATCGCGGATCTTGGGCAACAGGTCGGCCACGTCGTAGTCGGCGCCGAGATTGTCGAGCGGCACCAGCCAGCCCTTCTTGGCCCAGATCGGCACCTCGTAGGTGCCGATGGTCAGCACGTCGAACTGGCCGCCCTTGGTGGCGATGTCGGTGGTCACGCGCTGGCGCAGCACGTTCTCCTCGAGCGTCACCCATTTCACGGTGATGTCCGGATTCTTGGCGGTGAAGTCGCTGGTCAGCCCCTGCATGCGGATCATGTCGCTGTTGTTCACAGTGGCGATGGTGAGCGTCTCGGCGATCGCGGGGGCCGATATCGACAGGATGGCCGCGCCCACAAGGGCGCCAAACGATGGCTTCACGGTATCCTCCCAAATTCGCGTTGGGCATATGCCCACGCGTTGAGCGTATGTTCAGACTCGCCCAAGGCGCTGTCAAGGGTCGGATGGCGCATAGCCGGCGCAGCACCGCAGGCCGGCCGGCGCGGGCCGTGCTTCAGCGCTTGTGCACAAGCCGGCCTAGCGCTTGAGGATCGCGCCCGCGGTCGCTTCGTCGGTGATCAGGCCGTTCAGCAGGCGGCCCTTCAGCGCCGCCCGGATCGCCGCCACCTTGGCCGGGCCGACGGCGGCGCCGATGGTGAGGCCGCGGGCGGGAGCCTGCAGGGCGATGCTGGTGAGCCGGCTGTTGGTGCCGCCCTCGATGACGTGGCCCTGGGCATCGAAGGCCCAGCCGATCAGCTCGCCCACGGCGCCCCGCCGCCGCATCTCGAACAGCTCCTCGCGCGAGACGAAGCCGTCGACATAGACCTGCGCCGCCTGGTCCATCTGGCCGACGCCGACCAGGCGCAGATCGGCCTTGGCGGCGACCGCCCTCACCTTGGCGATCGGGTCGATGCGCAGCATCTGCTCGAGCACGCTTTTGGACGACATCAGGAACGGCAGCGGCATGGGATAATGGCGGGCCTTGGTGCGGTCGGCGAGGCGGCCCACCGTGTCGAAGAAGCTCGCCGAGCCGTCGGTCGAGATGTTGCCCACCAGCGACACGATCTGGTGATGGGGACAGTCGATCGGCGACACCCGCTCGACCGCGGCGCGCAGGGCGCGGCCCGTGCCGAGGGCCACGATCGTCGGCTTCTCCGTGCGCAGGGTCGCTTCCAGGAGGGTGGCGGCGCGTTCGGCGATGCCGGTGGCGGCGAGCGGCGCCGCCGGGTCGGTCGGCACGACCTCGCAGCGGGCGAGATGGAACTGGTCCCTGAGACGGGCCGCCAGTTCCATGCAGGCCGAGATCGGATGCTCCAGGCGGAAGGTGATCAGGCGCTCGGCGAGACAGAGCGAGACCAGGCGCTGCGCCGAGGCGCGCGAGATCTTCAACGTCTTGGCGATTTCGTCCTGCGTATGGCCGGCGATGAAGTAGAGCCAGCCGGCCCGCGCCGCCTCGTCGAGACGTGTGTTCTCGTTGTCGGATGACGCCATGATCTCTCTACCGATCGCTTCGCCAGAAGTCAGCCATGCGTGCGAACACCCGGTCGGCCCCCGCCTCGTGCAGGTCGGCGGCGCCGTCGCGCGCGCGATAGTGGCTGCCGCCGACAAATCCCCAGACCGTCATGCCGGCGGCCTTGGCCGCCTGCACGCCGCTCACGCTGTCCTCTACCACGAGCGTGCGCGCGGGATCAGCCTGCATGCGCGCCGCGGCATACAGGAAGAGATCGGGGGCAGGCTTGCCGCGGTCCACCATCTGCGCGGTATAGAGCCGGTCGCCGAAGTGCCGGGCAAGGCCGGTCAGGGAGAGCGAGAGGGACACCCGGTCGAGCGCGCTCGAGGAGGCGACGCAGTGCGGGATTTCCAGGCCTTCCAATACCGACCCGACGCCGTCGATGGGGCAAAGCGCCGAGCGGAAGGTCTCCCGTACTTTTGCCCTCAGCTCGGCGGGAAATTGCCGGGGAATCGACCGGCCGAGTCCCTGGTAATGCTGCAGAACCGCGTCCAGGCTGCGGCCGAGGAACAGGTCGAGGGTTTCCTCCAGGCCGACCTCGATGCCATGCCCGGCCAGGGCTTCGCACAGGCAGCGGCAGCTCAGGATCTCGCTGTCGACCAGCACGCCATCGCAGTCGAAAATGATGAGATCGGGCCGCATCATCGCCTGGGTGAGAAACGCTCGATGCGATCATATACTCCCGAGAAGAGCAATTGCCCAATCTAACGCGGGGTCCGGAGCGTGCGGTGGCGGCCGAGCAGCGCGAAGGCGCCCAGCCCTGTCAGCACCTCGTGGCGCGGCCCATAGAGGCGGCCGCGCACCTGCGCCACGTGCTCGTCGTGGCCTAAGACCTCGCCCTCGGCCTGCAGCCAGTCGCCGACCCGCCCTGGGCCGAGATAGTCGAGCGACAGGCGCAGGGTGACGGCGCGGCGCTGCAGGGTATGGAACACCGCGGTCCCCATCGCCGAATCGAGGAAGGCCGCCAGCATGCCGCCATGGACGATGCCCAGCGCGTTGGCATGCTCGGGGCCGGGCAGGAAGCCGCGGATCGCGCGGCCGTTCTCGATCTTCTCGAACCACGGCCCGTTGGCCGCGGCGAAGCCGATCGCTTCTTTCAGTTCACGAAAGCCCGGAGGAATGGACACGCCGCATCTTAGGCGATGCCCGTCAGCAGGACCACGCCGTAGCCGATGTAGTAGGTGGCGATCACCGTGATGATGCGGTTCGACCAGGCGCGGAACTGGGTGTCGGTGAGCTTCTCGAGCACGAGCTTGCCCGCCGACGTGCCGATCATCGACGAGGCGATGGCCACGGCGGCGAACCACGGCTCGACCGAGCCCGACTGCTCGATCAGCGCGCCGAAATAGGCGAGCTTGAGGCTATGGCTGAAGAGCTGGCAGGCGGCCTTGGTGGCGACGATCTGCTTGCGTTCGAGCGGCGAGCGCAGGAACAGCGTGTCGAGCAGCGGCCCGGTGACGCCGGTGACCAGCATCAGCATCATGCACACCATGCTGCCGCCCAGCATCTGGCCGGGCCCCAAGGTGCGCGGCAGCACGCGGGCGGGGATCGCCCGCACCAGGAACGGCGAGCAGCCCAGCAGCAACAGCGCCATCGCCTTGTCGGGCACGTAGAGCCAGATCGACCACAGGCCGACGGAGATCAGGCTGCCGACGACGCTGGCCGCCGCGGTCTTCCACACGATGTGCTGCCGCCAGAGCAGCGCTCGCCAGCCATTGGACGCCATCTGCGTCACCGCGTGCAGCACCATGGCCTGCGGCAACGGCATGACGACCAGCAGCACGCCGACCAAGATCAGGCCGCCGGCCATGCCGAAGATGCCCGACAGCAAGGCGGTGAAGATCATCAGCAGGGACAGGCTGGCGGCGAGAAGGGCGGTCATGGCGGCGGCTCCGGGTCGAGGTGCCGGCACGATGGGCGTTTGCCATGCACACTTCAAATATATGATAAGTTGCTTTCCCATATACAATAAGTCTGCCGTGGGGATTCATTGCAAT
>Ga0210387_10000585_pt1 | contig 26152 bp, 20 predicted proteins | sample IncBWC7OmetaG_FD_160108 | JGI IMG/M metagenome (GOLD analysis project Ga0210387, IMG submission 160108) | Forest soil microbial communities from Barre Woods Harvard Forest LTER site, Petersham, Massachusetts, United States - Inc-BW-C-7-O ...
CCGTCAGCGCGATAATCGGAATGTGACCCGAGGTTTCCCACGCACGGATCTTGCGTGTGGCCGTCATGCCGTCCATGACAGGCATTTGCAAATCCATCAAGACGATATCGAATTGCCGCTCCTGGCAGGCAGCCACGCTCTCGGCGCCATTGCTCGCGACCTCCACGGTGCACCCGAGGCGCTCGAGAAATCTCACTGCAACCTTCTGGTTGACGAAGTTATCCTCTACCAGCAGCACGTGTCCGGCAAAGCGCGGCTGAGCCTGCGGTTGCGTCAGCATATTGAGCGTGATCATCGGCTGCGTTTCCATTTGCCACTGCCGCGGGCCGCCGCTCATCACCCGCGCTACCGCATCGATCAATTCCCGCACGCGCACCGGCTTGGTTAGATAGGCGGCGAAGCCGAGAGCCGCCAATCGGGGTGTATCGCCGTGCCGATCCAGCGATGTGAGCATGACCAGTCGAGTATCGGCCAGCTCCGGTATCGCGATGATCCGCTCGCCCAACATCGCCCCGTCCATGTCCGGCATTTGAAAGTCGGTAATGACCATATCGAAGTGCTGGTGCGAGTTCATGTTATTTTGCAATTCATTCAGCGCGGCGACTCCGCCGCCCACGGTGGTTACCGAGTAGCCCGCGTGCTCGAGCTGCGCGCTCAAGACGCGTTGGTTGGTCACATTGTCATCGACAATCAGAATCCGGCCGCCAGCTTCACCGCGAATGCGGCGTTCAGGGCAGACGCTTGCCGCCGGCTTCAAGGGCAGCGTAAAGAAGAATCTTGATCCGACGCCCACTTCGCTGGAAACGCCTATTTCGCCGCCCATCAGTTCGACCAGCTTGCGCACGATGGACAGCCCCAAGCCGGTACCGCCGAAGTGACGGGTCGTCGAGGAGTCAGCCTGCACGAACGGCTGGAACAACAGTTCCAGTGTTTTCTCCGCAATGCCCATGCCGGTGTCGCGAACTTCGAAATAGGTCAGAGGGTTGCCGCCGCTCGACCGATCGCGCACTTCGATGACAATTTCGCCGTCTTTCGTGAACTTGATCGCGTTGCTGACCAAATTCACCAGGCACTGCCGCAAGCGCTGTGGATCGCCGAACACACGCCCTGTGATTTGCGGTTCGACATTGACGATCAACTCCAGTCCCTTCGTGGCTGCCTGGAACGCCATTGCGGAACCGACATCCTCGACATTGGCGCGCAAGTCGAGCTCGAGGGATTCCAATTCCAGTTTGCCGGCTTCGATTTTCGAGAAATCCAGGATGTCATTGATGACGGTAAGGAGGGAATCGGCACTGGAACGAATGGTTTCCGCATAGTCACGCTGTGTGCGATCGAGAGGCATGTCGAGCAGCAGCCCGGTCATTCCGATGATGCCATTCATCGGGGTGCGAATTTCGTGGCTGACATTGGCGAGAAAGTGACTCTTGGCGCGGCTTGCGGCATGCGCGGCTTCTGTCTGTTGCTGCAGCAATTCCGAGGCCACGACTTCCTCGGTGATATCCCAGGAGACACCGAGCAGTCTGGAAGGGGCGCCTTTCTCGTCGAGAATTATTCGCCCGAAGTTCTGCACGTGCACCGTCTCGCCGTCCGCGCCGCGCGCGCGGTAGCGCATGCTGATCCGATCGGACTTCTCGGCGAGCGCCGCCGCAACCGTTGCGCGAAAAACCTGTCGATCCTCGGGCAAGACCAGCTCTTCAATGTGCTCGACGTCGAGATTCTCGGGGGTCCCGCGATAGGTCAAAGCCTCGATCGGATTCTCGAGCCATAGATAGCGGCGCGCGACCAAGTCGAGTTCCCAGGAGCAGATCCCGGCGCTTTCGGTGGCGATGTTGATGCGATCCACGAGCTGGCGATTTTCGTTCGCACGGCTCTTCAGCATTTCCGTCGTCAGCACGTCGCGAGTGACGTCCCAGGTTACCCCGACGATGTAGCGGACCTGGCCGCGTTCATCACGCATGATGCGCGCGTAATTCTGCATATGGTGGATTTCGCCGTCGATCCCCTTGACACGGAAAACGTACTCGTAGGAATCCAATTTTTTTGCGATCGCCTCGCGCGGCGTCTGCAGCAAAATCTCGCGGTCTTCCGGCAGGATGATGTCCGCGATACTTCGAAAATAGTCCTTCAACGGCACATGATCCAGACCGAAGCAGGGAGGTCGCGGTCCATGCCAGGAAAAGCAGTCGGATTTGATGTCGAATTCCCACGGTGCGATTCCCGCGGCCTTGGTGGTCACGTTTAGGCGCTCGATCAGAGCGCTCTCCTGCGCGGCTTTGCTTTCCAGTTCCGAAGCGTGCAGGACCTCTTTGGTGACATCCCACGTCACGCCCATCATTCGGATCGCCGCGCCGCTCGCATCGCGATACACGCGCATGTGCGTTTGGACGTATTGGGGCTCGGGACGCGGGTTGGCGGTACGGTGGCGCAGGGGCAAGATCGCGTTCTGGGTCGGATCCACGAGCAGCGCACGAATTGCGGCCGCCGATTGGACGCGATCATCCTCGTGGATGAGGTCTTTTGGATTCAGCGTAGCGGAAGGCGGCATGCCGAATAAGGGCCACAAGCTGCCGTCATTGATGAGTTCGCCGGTAACGAGATCCTTCTCCCAAATGCTGATGCCGGCCGTTTCGGTGGCGAGCTTTAGTCTCGACAATAATTGCGTCTGCCGTTCAGCGTGCTCGGCCAGCAGCGTGGCGGCAAGGGCTTGATCGCTCATGTCGATGGTCAGGCCCAGAACTCGGATCGCGCGGCCTTGGAGGTTGCGGAACACCTCGCCGCGCAATTGAACCGGGCGGATCGTGCCGTCGCGCTCTTGTACCCGATAGGCGATTTCCATCGGCGCCTCGCCCTTGAGCGCGCGAATGAACTCCGTGCGGTAGCGTGCGCGGTCTTCCGGGTGCACCTTGTTCAGCATCACGGTGTCGGCATCCGAGTTCGCGGCCGCCAGCTCGGCATCGTAGGCTTCAGCGAGGTCCCCGCTGAAATGCATGGTGTTGCGAACGACGTCCCATTCCCAGATCCGCACCCCCGCGTTTCGCGTGAGCTGCTCCAATCCATTGAATGCCGTGCCGTGCGAGGCGGCGGGGTGAACATTGGCCAGCGCCGCGCCCACCCCGGCGAACCATCTCCAGGCGCCGATTGCAAAGTGCCGCAGCCGCGCAAAAGCCTGTGATTTCAAAGAAATGATGGGCGCTCCGGGACCTTGGGATTCTGGGACTGTCCTACGTCTCATATCGGCGCGGGAGGGGGCGTCTTTAGCGATTCCAGGGAGCCAAACGCGCCGGCCGTCACATGTGCGCGGAATTTGCCCTGAATTGGCGCGCGGAATGACTGAAAAACCGGTGCCGCCTGAGTGGCGGCACCGGCCTGCATAGGCGCCAATCTATCGACTATTACCGATTACTTGAGTATTGCCTGGTACGTCCAGGCGTGGGACAAGCCGCGCACATCCGGAACCGCCGCCACCGCCGCCGCTCCCGTACCTGCCGCTTGTTGGATCATACCGACGACGATCAAGTCGTTGACGGGATCGATCCAAAACCACGTACCGGCCGCGCCACCCCACCAATACGAGCCCTTGCCGTAGTAGCCGCCGGCCGCCACCGGATCGGTATAAATCGCGAAGTCCAAACCGAACCCGGCGCCGGGCGCAAGAATCGGCACGTTCGGGGCCAGCACATTGGTATGCATCAGTTCGACCGTCAGTGGCGAGAGGATTCTGACGCCGTCCAACTGACCGCCGTTCAACAGCATTTGGCAGAATCGCATGTAGTCGCTGGCCGTCGATACCAAGCCGCCGCCGCCGGAGGAGAGCGCGGGTTTCGCCGCAAAATCGTGATTCAATCCTTCGCGTACGCCCACCGCATGCAGTTTTCCGTCGTTGTCGTAATTATAGAATTCCGCGAATCGGTTCAGCTTTTCCTTCGGCACGTAAAAGCCGGTGTCGCTCATAGCGAGGGGTTTGAAAATTCTCTTGTCCAAGAATTCCTCGAAGGGCATGCCGGAGAGTTTTTGGACGATGTAGCCCTGAATGTCGACCGAGATGCTGTAATGCCATTCGGTGCCGGGTTGTGAATTCAAAGGCAACTTGGCAACGCGCTTGATGAACTCATCCAGCGTGTTGTTGGGATTCAGCAGGTCCGCTTCGATCTGCAATTTATCGACCGCCGTTTGACTAAAAAACCCATAGGTGAAGCCGCCGGAGTGCGACATCAGCTCACGCATCGTCACCGGATGGTTTTGATCCTTCATGACCACGTTGCCGTTGGGGTCGGTGGCGTAGACCTTCAATTTGGCGAACTCCGGAATGTACTTCGCCACCGGATCATTCAGCTGCCACTTTCCTTCCTCGAACAACATCATCATCGCGACGCCGGTGATCGGCTTGCTCATCGAATAGATCCGGAAAATGCTGTCCTTCTGCATCGGCGCATTCGCCGCGATATCGCGTTTGCCCGCCGCATCGAATTCCACCACTTTGCCATGGCGCGAAACCATGGTGACCACGCCGGCCAGGCGGCCGCTGTCCACGAGCTCTTTCATGCCGGCGCTCAAGCGAGCGAGGCGCTCCGCCGACATGCCTTCGCTCTCTGCGCTGGCTGTGGGCAAGTCATGTACCGCCGCCATCGCCGGCGAAACGGTGAGGGCGGCCAAAGAGGCTATGGCCAGTAAACGCGGAAGGTGCATGCGAGGACTCCCTGTTAAGTGTTATTCAGAAAATTGGAAGCACAGTGTAAGCCAACGCTCAATACTCGCACAGGCGCCTACGTTCGCTCCAGTATCCAGCCCGACATGAGATCGAACAGCGCGGTGCGTGCGGCCTCGTCTTCGTTGTGGACTTCGTGAAGCAGCTTCGGATAGATCACCAGTTGCTTGTCGCGGGAACCGAGCGTGTCGATGAGCGTCCGCGAACCGCTGATCGGGCAAACCTTATCCGCCTCGCCGTGCACCGCCAGCCACGGCAGCGTGATCTTAGGGGCGTTTGCGCGGCACACCCGGCAGGCCGCCGCAAATCCATAGAGCAGTCTTAAGCTGGCCGTGCGCGGTACCAACGGATCGCTCATATGGCGGCGTTGTTCCTCCGGGTCCTGCATGAGCGCGGTGGCGTCAATGCCGAGGCTGATTCTAAGACGGGGTGCCAGTGCGGATGCCATCCGCAGAACGGCGCCGGCGAGGCCATCCAATTTCGGCATGGCATCGAGCGCGCAACCGGTCGTGATGAAGCCCCGGGCCCACACCAGGTCCGGGGCGGCAAGCAGAACCACGACCGATCCCATGCTGTGCCCCCAAACAAACAGGGGCAACTCCGCGAATCGTTGCTGCACGCTCTCACCGATCAACCTTAAGTCGGCGGCGAACTCCGCGAAATCCCCGATGTGCGTGCGCGTGCCGGGGCTTTCCCCGTGCCCGCGCTGGTCATAGACGAAGGTGGCAATATTCTTGTGCGCCAGCGCTTCCGCCACGTGCCGGTAACGGGCGCCATGTTCAGCGATTCCGTGCACGATGATCAGACCCGCCTTCGCGTCGCGCGGGACGATCTCATAGCCGGGAAAGCGTGTTCCGATCATGGACTGACCTCCGCCACGGATCTGGGTTGCGACTGGGTGAGAAGCCAGATCCCCGCCAAAACCAGGACGGTCCCCGCCGCAATCCACGCTGTGAACGGCTCACCGAGCAGGATGACCGCCATCAGGATGGTCGATAGCGGGCCAATGGTGCCGGCTTGCGCGGTCTGCGAGGCGCCGATCCGCTCGACGGCCATCATGACCATCACCACGGGCGCAAACGTACAGAGGGTTGCGTTAAGAACCGAGAGCCATAGCACGGCGGCCGGTACGGCCATGCTGCTGATCGGCCTCAGCAACAAGAATTGCGCAATGCAAATGAGGCAGGCCACCGTGGTCGCCAACCCAGTGAGGCGCAGCGCGCCAAGCCGCTGCACTTCCTCGCCGCTGTACGACAGATAAATGGCATAGCTTACGGCGCTGCCGAAAACCAGCGTCGCGCCCAGCGGCACATCGGTTCCCTGCATGGACATCTCGCGTCCGAATACGCACAGCACGCCACAATAGCTGACTGCCAGGGCGAGAATTTGGGCGCGCGTCACCGGCTTGCGGAACAAGAAGGCGCCGAAGGCCAGTACCAGCGTCGGATTGAGATACAGAATCAGCCGTTCCAAACTCGCGCTGATATAGCGCAACCCCGCGAAATCGAGAAAGCTCGACAGGTAGTAGCCGCAAAAGCCCAGGCCAAGCACGGTCCGCGCGTCGCGCCACGTCAGCGACGGCTTGCCCCGTCCAGCCCACCAGGCCAGCAATACAAACATGGGCAGCGCGAACAACATCCTGTACATGATGAGCGTGACGGCATCGACGCCATAGCGATAGGCCAATTTGACGATGATGGCCTTGCCGGAAAAGCCGACGGCACCCAGAGCCGCCAGGATGAGGCCTTGCCGCCGTGAATTCGCCAGGGTCTTAGGAGTGGAAAAGAACGCGCTCACGAAGCGAATTCTACGGTTTCGCTGACGAGCGCGGCTCGATTCTTCTCACCCTCCCTGGTTGGGGTCGGAAAACTCCGGATTTTCGACGAACCCGCGGTCCGTCAGGCTTTGCAGAAACTCCGTAAGATCTGCGCGCTCCGTTTGCGACAGCGCGAAGGGGCGGACCCGGGAGTCCTGCAGAGGATTCCGGTGACCGCCGCGCACATAGTGGTCCAGCACCGCATCAAGCGTCGGCAAACTTCCGTCGTGCATGTACGGAGCGGTGAGCGCCACATTGCGCAAGGTGGGAACCTTGAACTTGCCCATGTCGGCGGCGCGATGCGTCACCTCAATCAACCCGCGATCGCTCGACGGGTAAGCACCGCGCCCGTCCAGATCGTAAAGGCCCGTATTGGCGAACAGCGCAGGCGCGAGTGCATGGCCTTCGTAAACAATCGCTCCACTGAAGTTGATCCCCGAGTGGCACTGGCTACAGCCGACCCGTGCCGAATAAAAAAGCGCCATGCCGCGCTTGGCGGACGCCGACACGGCGGTTTGGTCATCGTCAAAGACGTAGCGGTCGAACGGTGACCGGCCGGAGATGAGGGTCCGCTCGAATGCCGCGATGGCCTCGATGATGTGCTCCATGGAAAGCCTCTCAGGCTGGCCCGGAAACGCCGCGGCGAATTGTCTGCGGTAGTCTGCGTCGGCAGTCAGAGCCTCTACGGCTGCTGCACCGTTGCGTTTGAGACCCATCTCCACGGGATGTTCGTTGAACAGCGGCTGGCGCATTTGCGCTTCGAGTGAGCGCACTTTGTCGCTGCTCCAGGTGAAGGCCGGATTGTAGGCGACATTGGTGAGACTCATGGCGCCGCGCCTCACGCTCTCACCCGTGGCTCCTTGCGCGTGCGCCCGGCCGTCGGTGAAGGCAAGCTGCGGCCGATGACAACTCGCGCACGAGTAGCGGCCGGATGATGACAGGCGGGTTTCGAAGAACAGCCGCCGACCCAGCGCGACCTTCGCGGCGGACATCGGGTTATCGAGTGGCACCGCGGGCGGCGGGAATCCCGGGGGCAGGTGCCACTCGTAGTTGGCGGCGGCAGTACCGTCGGCGGCGCATGCGGCATGAATCGCCGCACACGCCACCAGTAGGGCGAGGGCCAGGATGGCCCGAGTCAACAAATCGCGATTAATGCAGATCCGGTCTCCAGGGCTGCGCTGCGCCGATGGCCAGCGACGCCGTTTGCGCGGCGATGCCGGTGCGTTCATCCATCCACTTTGTAAAGGCCTCGACGTCGGCCGAGGACAAGCCTTGAGAGTCTTGGCGGCGCGCGTCAGCCCAGTGGTGCATCGCGACCATCAATTCATCGGCCAGCGGCCTTGATCCGCTGAACAGCGCCATGTAGGCGCCCTTGGCCTCTTCGATCTGATTCAAGCCTAAATAAGCTTCACCGCGATACTCGATTGCGTCGGGAAAGTTGGGATTGATTTCCAGCGCCTTGGCGTAGGAGGACAGCGCATCCTCATAATTGCCCAGGTGGCGGTTCGCAAAGCCGAGGTAGTTCCAGGCCTGATACATTTTCGGATCCGCGCCGACGGCCTCAATGAAAGATGCCAATGAGTCGCGATATGCCTTCTGGGCCTTGTCATGCGCCTTCGCGGCCTTTTCCGGCGTCGATGCCTTGGCTGAGTCCGCGTCGTAGTCTTGCGCTCTCTTGATATCGCGGACGCCGGTGTTGTAGGCGCTCTTTGCCGCATCCGCCGCGTTGCGCGGTGTGGCCGTTACCATTCCCGAAGGACCGGACGAACCGCTGCCGTGCGCCAATACCGCCCCTGTGGGCGCAGCCGCCATGGCGGCGCTGAATGCCAAAATACCGAGAAAGCTTCGCATAACAACCCCCGTTTGCATGGCCGAATTGCCCTTGCCGGTTGTGAGTACCGGAGAGATTCAAGTAGGTTTAAGTCGGATTCTTTTTGTCCTATTGCGGCCCAATGAGTTCAGCAGATGGATGGGGCAGGGCGGAGACCTGTTCGGCGGTGACTTCGGCCTTGTACGCGTTGCCAAAATGACTGCGCACATAGTTGACCACATCCGCGATCTGCGCATCGCTCAAGTGCGCCGGCCCCGAATCCATGCCGCGGCCGGCAGGGAATCCGAATGGCGGCATGCCATTGCGCCCATCCAGCACGGTCAGCGCCACAAACGCCCAAGACCCAAATTTCTTATTCCCGGCAAGTCTAGGATAGGCCCCGGCACCCGCGGCACCCACGCCTCCCGGCATGTGACATCCCTGACAGATGTGATCATAAATTTGTTCGCCGTTGAGCGAACTCAAGCTTGTCCGCGAAGTAAACAGGGGGCTGTCCGCATAAGCGCTCAACACGCCGATGAAGAGCAGCGCAGCCCCGAGTGCAAGGCCCGGCGCAGCCTTCCTCATGCTCTTGCTCCTTGTCCGACGGCGCGCTGGTGAAGCCGGCCGATGGCATCGAGCGCCGAGGTGACCGCTCCTTCCTGCCATCCGCCAATAAACGATGCGTGCTCGCCCGCGAGCGCAATTCGCCCGTCGATCTGGCACAGGTTGTCGTAGTGCTTGGCGCGCGTCGCGGTGGTCCACATGCCAAAGCAGCCGAGGCTGAAAGGGGCGCGATGCCACGCGACGGCAACGCCATTCTCGAATTCCTTGTGGTATTGCGGGTGGATTTGGCTGCCGTAGTCGACCACCTTTTGCACTCGCTCCGGCGGAGTCATGGCGGTAAATTCCATTGCTTTCAGCCCCCAGATGTAGGCGCCCAGCAGCACGCCTTTGCCGCCGCTCTGAAAGCCGGAGTTGGGGTAGCCGATATTGTTGATCGGCAAGTCGGTATAAGTGATGCCTCCATAAATTTTTTCATCTTCTTCCCAGAAGCGGCGCTTGAATTGCAATCCGGCCTTGATCGCCGAGGTATAGGGAACCGCTGAAATCGCTGAGGCCATGTCTTGGCCGACGTTCATCGAGATCTGCGCCAGAATGGGCAGCGGAATGGTGCACAGACACCAGTCGGCGCGGGCGGTTTGCGGCGCAGCCGGGCTGCGGGCGTCGGTGAACGTGACGGTGACCCCGCGATCATCCTGGTGGATATCCGTTACCTTGGCGTTGTAGCGAACCAGGGGTCCTAACTCTTTGCCGAATGCCTCACCGATGCGGCCCATGCCGCCCGCGGGTTGAAACAGTGCCGTCTGCATAGCCAAGCCATCGCCGTTGGCGACGCCCGACCACAGACCGGAATCGAGAATGTCGTGAAGTGCGATGGGCTTTGAAGGAATGGGTCGCGCGCTCAAGCCACCGCCGGGATTTTTTTCATAGCCGCGCCGCTCGCTGCTCGCGTCGCTCGATACGTAGGTGTAATTGCTGTCGAGCGCTCCCCAGCGGCGCAGCGACTCGAGCAGCATTTCCTGGTCTTCCTTGGTGACCGAGGCATCGAGCGAATGCTGCTGCGTAGCTTTGGCCAACAGTTCTGCGACGTGTCCTTGATAGTCGGCTTTGACCTCCCGGTAGCGCTGCGGCTTGCCGCCAAATGCGCTGCTACTGTGCAGGTACGCGTTGTAATTGACCTGGAAAAACGGCTCCAGGGGAATCCCCAAAAGCTTCGTGTAATGCATCATGCCGTGATGGTGATAAGGAATTCGCCACGGGCCCGGATTGATGTACAAATCCTTGTCGAATTCGCACTGTTGGGTATGGCCGCCAAGCTCCGTGTAGCGATCGCCGCCACGCAGCGTCCAGTTTCGACCGCCCGCCCTGGCGTTGTACTCGAGCACTTGAACTTGGTAACCCGCGTTGCGCAACTCGTACGCGGCGGTCATGCCCGCCATGCCGGCGCCTAAAATCACGACCGAGGCGCCGCGCGGCGCGCCCTGCAGATCAATCGGACCCTGATAAGGCGATTCGGCGGCAAACCCTAGGGTGCTCATCGCCTGGTACATCGCGGAACCGCCCGCGGCGGCGCCGATCATGCGCAGCAGTTGGCGCCGGCTCAATGAACTCGAACCTTCCCCATTTTCCATAGCGTCCCCGTATCAAGGCGCCGTTTCCCTTGCGCTCAATATTACATGAGCCGGCACGCCGCGCCTCAATCGTGATCCGGCTCTTAAACGCATGAGTTGAACTGCCGTCGAGCTGGCAAGTCTTATACAATGTGGCCGTCATTATTGTGGGCCTGGAAATCACGGGTGCTCTCATGCAAAAGCTGAACAAGATCCGTTTACTCTCCCTCGCGGTATGTGCAAGTGTTGCCTTAGCCTCGAGCGCACCGGCCTTCGCGCAGCATGCCGGCGGCGGTCACTTTGGCGGCGGCGGTCACTTTGCCGGCGGCGGGTACCGCGGCGGTTACGGCGGATGGCATGGCGGCTACGGCGGATGGCGCGGCGGGTATGGGTATGGCTGGCGCGGCGGCTTTTGGGGGCCCTGGGGCTGGGGTTGGGGCGGCGTAGGGCTCGGCCTTTATTTCGCAACGCTTCCTTATTATTACTCGACGTATTGGTGGGGCGGCGTTCCTTACTATTACGCCGACAACACGTATTACCGCTGGGATGCCGGCGTGGGCCAGTATGAAACGGTCGCCCCGCCAGCCGGGCTTCAGAATCAGGGTGGTGGGACGGAGCCGGCGGCCTCGCCGGACCTGATTGCCTATCCGAAGAATGGTCAGACCCCGGAGCAGTCGGGTAAGGATAAATTCGAGTGTTACCGCTGGGCGGTGGGTCAAACTGGCTTCGATCCGACTCAGCCTGGGGGCGGGGCGGCGCCCGGTAATCGATCCAATTACCTGCGGGCTCAAGCTGCGTGCCTTGAAGGGCGCGGCTACAGCGTCAAATAAGCAAACCTGCATCGCGGTAGCCTCAAGGCCCTTTCCGGGCTTTGAGGCGCGATAGCGCGCTTTTCTTCGACAGATGCCCCGTTGCCGTGGCAAAATACCCGGCTTTTGACCCGGCCCTTAGAGGCCCCCTTTTAAGCAACTTCACGGAATTTTCGCTATGGCCCGTACTACCCCGCTTTCCGATATCCGCAATATCGGCATCATCGCCCACGTCGACGCCGGCAAGACCACGACGACGGAGCGCATCCTGTATTACACGGGACGTAAGCACACCATTATCGATATTCACGATACGAAGGATCTGAAAACTTCGACGACAACCGATTACCTGGAGCAGGAACAGAAGCGCGGCATCACGATTCAAAGCGCCGCCGTGTCCGCCTTCTGGCGCGACAAGAAAATCAATTTGATCGACACGCCGGGACACGTTGATTTCACGATCGAAGTCAATCGCTCGCTGCGCGTGCTTGACGGCGCGGTCGTGGTGTTCGACGGCGTCGCGGGGGTCGAGCCGCAATCCGAAACCAATTGGCGCCTGGCCGATAACTACGATGTTCCGCGTATTTGCTACGTGAATAAAATGGATCGCAGCGGCGCCAACTTCTTGCGCTGCGTCGACATGATCAAAAAGCGTCTGGGTGCCAGGCCGCTGCCGGTGCAGATTCCGATCGGCTCGGAAGACAACTTCAAGGGCATGGTCGATCTGGTGGAAATGAAGGCGCTGGTCTGGGATTCCGACGACAAGGATGCCGAGTGGCAGTCGCTGGAGGTGACGCCGGACCTGGCGGACAAATTACACATCACCGTGCCGAGCGACCGCAAGCTGCTGGCGGATGTAAACAAATTCCGCACCGAATTGGTCGATACCTGCCTCGAGCAGGACGATGAGGCGATGGAAGCCTTTCTCACGCACGGCACGGTACCGTCGGGCGACATTTTGCGCGCCTGTTTGCGCAAGGGAACACTGAACTCGGCCTTCACGCCGGTGCTTTGCGGCTCGTCGTACAAGAACAAGGGTGTGCAGCAAGTGCTGGATGCCGTCGTGGACTACCTGCCGGCACCGACCGACGTGGCCTCGATCAAGACCGTCGATGCGGACGGCCATCCGATCGGCGAGCGCAAGACTTCGGACGATGAGCCGTTCTCGGCGCTGGCTTTTAAAGTCATCAACGATATTTACGGTGCGCTTACCTTTATCCGCGTTTACTCGGGCGTTCTGACCAAGGGCGCCTCGGTCATGAACTCGACCCGCGGCAAGCGCGAGAAAATCGGGCGCATGGTCGAAATGTTCGCCAAGGAAGCCAATCCGGTCGAAGAGGCGCGTGCCGGCGACATCATTGCCCTGGTCTCCCTGGCAGACACGGAAACCGGCGACACGCTGTGCGACGCGGCGAATGAGGTCGTGCTGGAACGCATGCGATTCCCGGAACCGGTCATCAGCGTGTCGGTCAAGGCCAAGGTCAAGGCCGAACAGGAGAAATTCGGCAGCGCGTTGGGCAAGATGGTCCGCGCCGATCCTTCGCTGCATTTGGAAACGGACCGCGAGACCGGCCAGACCATTTTGCGCGGCATGGGTGAATTGCACTTGGAGGTGACGCTCGATCGCATGCGCACCGAGTTCGGCGTCGAAGGCATCATGGGCGAACCGCAGGTGGCATACCGCGAAACCATCACCAAAAAGATCACCGAACAATACATTCACAAGAAGCAGACCGGCGGCTCCGGGCAATTCGCCGAGGTGTGGATCGTGTTCGAGCCGCTGCCGCGCAGTACCGGCTTCGAATTCGTCGACGAGACCGTCGGCGGTTCGGTGCCGCGCGAGTTCGTGCCCTCGGTTGAGAAGGGTCTCAAGGTGCAAAAGGAAGATGGCGTCCTGGCGCACTATCCGACCGTGGACTTCAAGGCGACCTTGATCGATGGCAGCTTCCATGACGTCGACTCCAATGCGATGACTTTCGAAATCGCGGCCAAGGCGGCATTTCGCGAGGGTATCCGCAAGGCTGCGCCGATATTGCTCGAGCCGGTCATGAAGGTGGAAACCGTGACGCCCGGAGACTATCTGGGCGATGTCATCGGCGATATCAATCGTCGGCGCGGCTCCGTGCAGGACCAGCTGGAGCGCGGCACCAATATCGCCGTGGTCGCGATCGTGCCGCTCTCGGAGATGTTCGGCTACATCGGACAGTTGCGCGGCATGACCAGCGGCCGTGCGTCGTACACGATGGAGTTCTCGCATTACGAGCCGGTTCCTCGCAACGTGGCGGACGAAGTCATCGCGGAAGTGGCGAAGGCCAAGGCGGCCCTGACGGCATAAGTCTCGCGGAGCGGTAAATTTGTGCTTTACAGCAGTGGAGTCACAGTTTATCTTCCGCGACGTTATAGGCAACAAGGTAGAGCTTGTGAGTTGTTGTTCGAGTGGTAATCAGCGCCGTATCAGGCGCGTTCTGGCTCGATAACGCTTAAGGTTCGCCGTTAGCGTCGTCCTGCCTTAAACGCGCGGGACGATTTCCACACTTACTAGCTGGCTTCGCCAGATCGGATCGATTGGGGGTTCACGTCTGCTGAATCGCCCTTGATCCGCTTGTGTTCGCATCAACCGCAAGTCGTGCCTCTTTGGAGAGCGACGATGGTCAATTTGCTGAAAAGCTTTACGGACGACCCCCGAGTCAAGCAGTTGGGGCCGGGACTCATTACGGGCGCGGCGGATGACGATCCGAGCGGCATCGCCACCTACAGCCAAGCCGGCGCGCAGTTTGGCTATAACATGCTGTGGACGGTGCTGTTCACCTATCCCTTGATGGTCGGCATTCAGATGGTCAGCGCGCGTCTCGGCTTCATCACGGGCAAAGGCCTGGCTGCGAACGTCAAAGCGGTCTTTCCGCGGCCCGTGCTGTATACCATCGTCGGATTCTTGCTGATCGCCAATACCATCAATATCGCGGCGGACATCGCCGCGATGGGCGAAGCATTGCGCCTGCTGGTGGGCGGCTCCGCACACCTGTACACGGTGTGTTTCGGCGTGCTGTGCCTTGTCTTGCAGGTATACCTGAGCTACGAAACCTATGTTCGCTACTTGAAGTGGCTGACCTTGGCGCTGCTGTCATATGTCGCCGTGATTTTCACCATCCACGTGCATTGGGGCGCGGTTATCAGCGAAATGGTATTGCCGCGGCTGGTCCTGAACCACGACACCATTACCATGGTCGTGGCGGTATTCGGCACCACCATCAGTCCCTACCTCTTCTTCTGGCAGGCCGCGCAGGAGATGGAGGATCTGCGGTCAGCCGGTGTGCGAAATGGCGGCGACGCCACGCTTCCGCATACCTCGGAGGTCGCGCGCCGGCATATGCGCCGCATTCGCTGGGATACCTATGTCGGCATGGGGTTTTCAAATCTGATCGCCTTTTTCATCATCTTGAGCACCGCGGCTACATTGCATCTCGCGGGCACCGTCGATATTCAAACATCCGCGCAGGCGGCCGAGGCGCTGCGTCCGTTGGGAGGTCCGACGGCGTTCTTGTTGTTCAGCTTGGGAATCATCGGTACCGGCATGCTGGCCATCCCCGTGCTGGCCGGCTCGGCCGCTTATGCGGTCGCGGAGAGCTTTGACTGGCAGTCCGGCATGGACAGAAAGCTGCCCGAGGCCTTGGGCTTCTACGGCATCGTCGGCATCGCCACCATCGGCGGGGTCGCCTTGACCTTTACACACTTGGATCCGGTGCGCGCGCTGGTGTGGAGTGCGGAGATCAACGGCATCATCGCCGTGCCGATCATGGCGGTCATGATGATTCTCGCTTCGCGCAAGGATGTCATGGGTGACTTCGTCATCAGGCCGCGGCTGCGCCGTCTGGGATGGGCGGCAACCGGTGTCATGGCCGTCACCGTTGTCGCCATGGTGAGTACCAGTTAGACGGTCGAGGCCGCAGACCCTGTAGACTAGAGTTCCGTGACCGGCCCGAACGCTACAGATAATTCAGGTTCCACAGCCGCTGCGATGGCAACCGACGCGCGCAGCGACCGCCTAAATACCAAGGCGGCCGGCATCATTGGCCTGGCGGTCATGTGCAGCCGGCTGCTGGGCCTGGTGCGCGAGCAGATTTTCGCGGCGCTGTTTGGCGGCGGCATGGCGATGGATGCCTTCACCGCCGCGTTTCGCATTCCCAATTTACTGCGCGATCTTTTCGCCGAAGGCGCGTTGTCCACGGCCTTCGTGACGACCTTCAGCAAAACCATCGCGCGAGGCAGCGATGAGGATGCGTGGCGACTCGCCAACAAGGTGGCCACGATGACAGCCTCGGTGCTCGGCGTGCTGTGCGTCGTAGGCATGGTGTTCTCCCCTCAGCTGGTGGCCCTGCTCGCGCCCGGGTTCGACCCGGAGAAGGCCGCGTTGACCGCGCAGCTCACGCGCATCATGTTTCCCTTCATCCTGCTGGTGTCGCTCGCCGCATTGGTGATGGGAATGTTGAATGCCAAAAATCGGTTCGGCATGCCGGCCATGGCGTCGAGCTTTTTCAACATCGGGTCCATCGTCGGCGGCGTGGTCCTGGGATTTTGGATTGATCCGCACTTCGGTCCCCGCGCACTGATTGGGCTGGCCTTCGCCACGCTGATCGGCGGCGGCCTGCAGCTTGCCGTGCAATTGCCTTCGCTCGCGCGCCTCGGTTATCGCTTCCGTCCGGATATTCATTGGCGCGATCCGGGAGTGAAAGCCATCTTGTTGTTGATGGGACCGGCGGTAATTGCCGCCAGCACCACCCAAGTCAACGTCCTGGTCAATTCCATGTTCGCATCGACGTTGGGCGATGGCGCCATTTTTTCGCTGGCCATTGCATTTCGATTGATGCAGCTGCCGTTGGGGTTGTTTGGCGTCGCGTTGGGAACCGTGACGCTGCCGCTTTTGTCGCGCTTGGTGGTCGCCGGCAAAACGCCCGAATTTCGCAGTGAATTGGCGCGTGCGATCCGCTGGGGGCTGCTGCTCACGCTGCCCTCGATGCTGGGACTCATGCTGCTGGCGGAGCCGATCATTTCGGTGCTGTATCAGCATGGGAAATTCAATGCAGCGCAAGCAGCGCAGGCCGCCGGCGCGCTGCGCTTCTACGCCATCGGACTCGGCGGCTATGCGGCATTGAAAGTGTTGGTCAATGCCTTCTATGCGATCGACCGACGCAAGACGCCGATGCTGGTGAGTTTCGTGGCTGTCGGCTTGAATCTGCTTTTCAATTGGATTTTCACATTTCGCTTGGGCTGGGCAGCTCAGGGCCTGGCTTTCTCCACCGGCTGCGTTGCGACGTTCAACTTCTTGCTGCTGTATTTCTTGATGCAGAAGCAATTGAAGGGACTCGAGTCGCGCCGTTTGCTCTTGATGTTGGCAAAGCTTGCACTGGCAGGCGTGCCCTTAGCTGCGGTGTGCGCGGCCTCATCCCACTGGCTGCTGGCCGATTGGCAGCACGAAGCGCTGTTGCCCAAAATCGCCGCCCTGCTTGCCACGGTGATCGCAGGTGCGGGCGTATTCGCCGCCAGCGGTATTTTGCTGCATATCGAAGAACTCAAAGAGCTGCGCGACGCGTTCATGAGGCGCCTGAGGCGCGTCAGGACTTGAGCGGTTTCAAGACGGTTCGGCGCGGCGCTTTGGAATGTCGCTGCCGCGAATGACCGCGGGACGCTGCTTGAAAGAATTCAGCGCGCGCAGGACATGCGTGAATTCCGCAATACCCACGAGATCGCCGGCATTGTAGAAGCCGATGAGATTGCTGACCCAGGGAAAGGTACTGATGTCGGCGATCCCGAAATCATCGCCCATGATCCAGGTCCCCTCGCCGAGACGCCGATCGAGCACCGCGAGTAGACGCTTTGCCTCCGCGACGTAGCGTTGCAGCGGACGCTTGTCCTCGTAGTCCTTGCCCGCGAACTTGTTGAAGAAACCCACCTGGCCGAACATCGGGCCGATGGCGGACATCTGAAACATCAGCCATTGAAGCGTCTCATAACGCCGCGGCGGTTCGCGCGGCATGAGGAGCCCACTCTTGTCCGCCAGATAAATGAGAATCGCGCCGGATTCGAATAATGCGAGAGGCGCGCCGCCCGGGCCATGGGGATCGAGAATGGCCGGTATTTTGCCGTTGGGGTTGAGTGAGAGAAATGCGGGTGACTTTTGGTCATTGGAGTCGAAACTGACCAGGTGCGGCTCATACGGCAGGCCGGTTTCTTCGAGCATGATCGAGACTTTCACGCCGTTGGGCGTCGGCAGCGAGTACAGCTGGATGCGATCGGGGTGCCGTGGGGGCCATTTTTGAGTGATGGGATAGGCAGAAAGCTCGTTCATCGCTTGCAACTCCGACTATTGTTAAATCGCCCCTCGCACTGCGCTCGCATCCGTCGAACTGCGCTGGCGAGCACGCGCTTAGGATCGGCTATGATAGCGGCGATCTCATCGATTAACCGGAGGGCGCCGCCATGAAGTTACAGCTGCCACAGTCAGTCTGGCCGATGCTATTGGCATGCGCGCTTTGCGCTACGGCGGCCAATGCGGTCCCCGTGTCGCGACTGGAAGTTCGCGTCGTTACCGGCGGCGCGGAACTGAGCGCGGGCAGCGATTTGGAATTGCGCATCTACGAGGCAGGCAAAAGCGTCAGGCGACTGCCGCTGGTGCACGGCGAGGCGTGGCTTCCTGACTCCACCCATCTCATTCCGGTCAAGCTGAACGATGCGCTCGATCCGCGCAACGTGGTTCGCTTCGCGCTTTACTACCGCGCCGGCAGCCCCTTGGCGCCCGCGTGGGAAGTTGTGTCCGCGGATGTGGAAATTCCCTCAGGTCGGGATGCGCCGCAACTGTTGCTCGATGCGACCCTGTCCGGGACGATCGCCAAGCAAGGTGAACTTGCGACGGTCGAGCGCGATCAGGCAACCATGGCGTGCAACAGCGATGCTGATTGTGATGACCATCGGGCCTGCAACGGAAAAGAACGCTGCGCCCCGCACACCGCCGGCGCTGACGCGCGCGGCTGCGTCAAGGGTACGCCGGTGGTCTGTCCGGTGAATCAGGTGTGCGGCGAGGGCGTGGGCTGCCACGGCACCGATACGCTCAAGAAGTTCTCCTCGGACCCTGACGCACCGCCGAAGTCGTAGCCCAAAGAATGGCGCCGGCGAATGCCGGTGCGCCCCACGGAAGATTGGCCGCGCGATGTCTGCGGCTGTTAGCATCTGTTTCGATGAATCCACTCCTTTCGATCGATTTGCGTAGCGACACCGTGACGCGGCCCACTTCCGGGATGCGCGCCGCCATGGCGGCCGCGGAAGTCGGGGACGACGTTTTTGGCGATGATCCGACCGTCAATCGTCTGCAGTCCGTCGTTGCAGAACGATTCGGATTCGAAGGCGCCTTGTTCTTTCCGACCGGTACCCAGAGCAATCTCGCGGCATTGATGGCGCATTGCGGCCGCGGCGATGAATTCCTCGTGGGACAGGAAGCGCACACTTATAAGTACGAGCAGGGCGGCGCTGCGGTGCTCGGCAGTATCCAACCACAGCCTTTGGAACACGAAGCGCACGGCGGGATTTCCATTGAACGCATCGCCGCTGCGATCAAATCAGATGACTACCATTTTGCGCGCACCCGATTGCTGGCACTGGAAAATACCATCGGCGGCCGAGTGCTGCCTTCGGACTATCAGCGTGAAGCGACGGAATTTGCGCATTCGCGCGGACTCGCCACCCACTTGGATGGCGCACGCATCTTCAATGTCATGGTGAAACGGAATGTCGATGGACCTACGGCGGTCGCGGGTTTCGACTCGGTGTCGGTTTGTCTGTCCAAGGGGCTGGGAGCGCCCGCCGGTTCGATTTTGCTGGGCACCCGAACGCTCATCGACGCAGCCCGGCGCTGGCGCAAGGCGTTGGGGGGCGGAATGCGCCAGGCCGGCGTGCTCGCGGCGGCCGGGCTGTACGCCTTGGAACATCATGTGCAGCGACTGGCGGAAGATCATGCGAATGCAGAATACCTGGCGGAAGGGTTGCGCGCGGCGGGGCTGAAAGTGGCCCAGCCGCAGACCAACGTGGTGTATATCGAGGTTGCGACTTCGCAAATTGATGGGCTCAGAGCGCACCTTAAGCAGCGCGGCATCTTCGCAAGCCTTGCGCCGCGGACTCGCCTCATGACGCACATGGATTTACCGCGTGCGAAAATTGACCGTGCCATTCAGGCGTTTCGCGACTATCCGCATTGGCCGGCCTAGACTTAGGGCCGAAATCGGCGCCGCGCGTCCTTAAGATCTTGCGGTATATCGACATCCCAAGCGGCCGAGGGCATTTCAACCAGGGTGCGGCTGTCCGCGGGCAATTGGCCGATCAGCTCGCGAAGACCCACATCGCCCGCGAGGCGCGATGCGCGCGGATACAGCCATCGCGGCAGAATCACCGGTGCTGCGCCGGACCGCTCAAGTCTTCGGGCAGCCAGGCGTCGTGGGGCAGACTGCCAGCGCCGTATCAGCCGGAAAAGATCGCGGTTTTTGAGGTGGATCAAGTCCGCCGGCAACAACAATATTGCAGACGCGTAACACGCCGCGGCGATCCCGCGACGCACGGAGCTTGACAGGCCCCGGGCCCGCTGAGCATTCACAGCCCAGAGCACCTTCATTCCCCGGGCTTCGACCCGGTAGCGCGCCGCATTGCGCGGCACCACCACAATAATTCGATCCGCGCCGCAGCCTGACGCCGCCTCGAGCGTTCGACGCAGCAGACTGAGGCCATGCACTCGGCCCAGCGCCTTGGGCTGCCCCAAACGGGAAGAAAAACCGGCCGCCAGCACGACAATTTGCAGTTTGCCAGGGTACGCTGCAATCATTGATAGGTATCATTGTGGCATGAAAAGCGCGCACGCAAATCTTCAGCGCGGGCCATTCTTGATACCCATATGGCTCACGGGCATCGGCGCAATTGCGACTTTCGGCGTCGCGGTTTTCGCGATTATCGCGTTTTGGATATGGTTCACGGCGAATTCAACCGTGGTGGTCGTCATTCGGCATGCGGAAAAGGAATCCGTCAGCGCGCCGGATCCGCCCCTGTCGGAGGCCGGGCAGGCGAGGGCGGCACTCCTGGTGCGCATGTTTGGTGAGACGCAGAGCGCCGGGCGCCTCGACGCCATCTACACCTCCTCGGCGCTGCGCAACCGGATGACGGCCGCGCCGCTCGCCGCGCGGCTTGGCATCGTTCCCATCGTCGCGCCCAGCGACGATCCCAAAGGACTTGCGCGCCGCATCGTGCGGGAGAACAGTGGCAAGAGGGTGATGGTCATCGGACATGTCAACACGGTGCCGGAGATCGTCGCCGCCCTGTCAGGCCGTAGCGACATACCTCAGATTGATGAAAAAGAGTACAGCAATATGTACATCGTGACGGTACCGCGCATCGGCCACGCCAATGTACTGCGCCTGAGCTATTGAGGATTTGCCGCCCGCAATAGAATCGCCTTGCGGACGAATTCCGCGTGCTTGGCAATCATGAAGTCCGCCAGGACCGAGTCGCGAATACGACGGCCGCCGTCTATCAGGTACGAGGCTCGCCGAACGCCGATCCCCAAAGGACCGTTGACCCCGTACATCTTGACGACCGCCTTGTGTTGGTCGGACAGCAGCACGAAGGGCAAGTTGTACTTGGCTCTAAATTTAGCATGCGACTCCGGACTTTGCGGACTGATGCCGACAACGCGCAGGCCGGCTCGTTGGATTTCCTCGTGCAAATCACGCAAAACACAGGCCTGGCGCGTGCAACCGGGGGTGAAGTCGGCGGGATAGAAGTACAACACGATCGCACCCGAGCTCAGCAGTTCGGTCAAAGACCGATCAGTCCCTGTCTCATCCGGAAGGGTGAATTCCGGCGCACGTTCGCCCGCTTTCAGCATACTTTTTCCTCCTTCGCAACATCCTAGCCTATGCTTTGGCTCCCTGTGCGCGATACTTTGGCAGAACGAAGCTTTGCTGCTAGTATTCTTCGCCCTTTTCGGGGGAGTAGCTCAGTTGGGAGAGCGTCGCGTTCGCAATGCGAAGGTCGAGGGTTCGATCCCCTTCTCCTCCACCATCTAAAGAGGCCGGTTGTCCGTCTCCGGCCTCTGCTTTCCTGCCTCGGTAGCTCAGTGGATAGAGCGAGTGCCTCCTAAGCGCTAGGTCGCAGGTTCGATTCCTGCCCGGGGCACCATTATTTCGAGACGAACGCCGGAATGATTCCGGGCACCACGTATTGCTGCACGATGACGATGACCACCAAGACCAACGTCAGGACGATGCTGTGTATGAAGGTTCGCGCCAGCACCGCGCCCTCCTGGCCCTTGAGGTTGGTTACAGAAACCCCGGTGGCGATGTTTTGCGGCGAGATCATTTTGCCAAGCACGCCACCCGATGAATTGGTGGCGGCAAACAGCAGCGGATTTAAGTTCAGCTGCCGTGCCGCGACCACCTGTAGATTTCCGAATAGCGCATTGCCGGAGGTGTCGCTGCCCGACAGGAAAACCGCAATCCAACCGAGGAAAGGCGAAAACAATACGAACCAGTGACCGGTCGAGGCAACGGCAAGACCAATCGAATACGCGAGACCCGAGTAGTTCATGACATACGCCAGCGCCACGATGAACATGACCGTCATGACGGCTTGCCAGATCTGGCGAATGGTGCGCACGGCGCATTCAATGAATTCGGTCACCGATATTCTGACGAACAGCGCAACGATGACAGCGGCCAGCAGGATGGCCGTACCCGTGGCGAGCGGCTGGAATGACCACACTGCCGCATACGGTTTGTCTTTGTAGAGCGTGATCGACACGGCTTTATCCAAGCCCGGCCAGGGGATCGCGTGCTGCCCCATCGCCGCGACCTTGAAATAAGTCCAGGCAATCACCACTGCCGTCACGACGAGCCAGGGCATCCAACCTTGCCAGGCAGGGACATCCTTAAAGGCCGGGTTCGCAGTTTCGGCGGATTTGTGGATCGCAAATTCCGGGTCGGGCGCCGGGCGCCATACCTGTAGGAACAGCAAGGTCACCGCCAATGAGGTGAGCGCCGCGAAGACATCGGTGAGCGTGTAGTCCAGGTAGTTCGATGCGCCGAATTGCGCCAGACCGAAACTCAAGCCGGCGACCGCCAGTACGGGCCACAGCGAGCGGATCGAGCGCCACCCGCCATACAGCACCATGACATAAAACGGCAGGATCGCGGCCATGATGGGTAACTGTCGGCCGATCATTTGGCCCAACTCATGTGCCGGAAGACCCGTGACGGCACCCAGCACCGTAACCGGGGTTCCGAGCGCGCCGAATGCCACCGGCGTGGTATTGAAAATCAACACGAACACAATGGCTTCGAGCGCCGGGAAACCGCACATGATGAGCAGCGAAGAAGTAATCGCCACCGGCGTGCCGAAACCGGCGATGCCTTCGAGCAATGCGCCGAAGCAAAATGCGATGACGATGAGAACGACGCGCCGGTCATTCGGCAGATGCTTGATGATCCACGCGCGAAACGCATCGAAGCGTCCCGAACAGACCGCGATGTTGTAAACGAACAGCGCCGTAATGACGATCCACATCACCGGCCAGAGCGCAAAAACCGCGCCGTTGGTGGCTGCCGCAATGGCGATGGGCGCAGGCAAGCCCCACACCGCGATCGCGATGATGAGACCGACGATGAGACCGGCCAGCGCCGCCTGCCAGGCGGGGCGCCTAAGGACGCCGAGAAGTATCAGGACTGTTGCGATGGGCAGTATCGCCACCAAGAACGAGAGGGCGAGACTGTCACCGACCGGCGTCAACAATTGATGAAACATCGGCTTCCTCTTTGCGGTTTGTTACGGCCACCGCTTCATTTTTACTGAATCCTACTCTAATCACCACAAATCTGTAACGGGGCAAAATATGCCGCCAATCAGCGGTGCAATGGATATGACCGCTGGGCAGACGCCGCGCTAGGTGCATAATAATCAGCATGAGCACGGCATTGTCAGCCGCAGATTTAATGAAAGGACGGGCGCAGCGCCAACGCGAGGTCGTCGCCGCGCTGGCCGAGATTTTGCCGCGCGCAGCGATTTTGTCTCGCCATGAAGATACAGCCCCCTTCGAGTGCGACGCCCTGACCGCGTATCGAACCTCGCCCATGGTGGTCGTGCTGCCGGATACCGAGGCTCAAGTCGCGGCTCTCTTGAAGATCTGCCATAAAATGGAAGTACCGGTTGTGGCGCGCGGCGCCGGCACGGGACTCTCAGGCGGGGCGACGCCGCACCAGGCGGGCGTGGTGCTGTCGCTGGCCAAATTCAACAAGATGATAATCGACCCGGTGGCGTGCACCGCGACCGTGCAATGCGGCGTGCGTAATTTGGCAATCAGCGAAGCGGCCGCCCCCTATGGCCTGTACTACGCACCGGACCCCAGCAGCCAAATCGCCTGCACCATCGGCGGCAATGTGGCCGAAAATTCCGGCGGCGTGCATTGCCTGAAATACGGCCTGACTTTGCACAATGTGTTGCGGGTTCGTGGATTCATGGTGGACGGCGAGGGGGTGGAATTCGGATCGCAAGCCTTGGATGCCCCGGGTCTCGATCTGCTATCGATCGTCATTGGCAGCGAAGGTATGTTGGCGGTGACGACCGAGGTCACCGTGAAGTTGATTCCCAAGCCCCTCTTGGCCCGCTGCATCATGGCGAGCTTCCGCGACATCGAGTCGGCGGGCGCCGCCGTCGCCAGCGTCATCGCGCACGGCATTATTCCCGCGGGCCTCGAGATGATGGACAAAGCGATGACCGCCGCCGTGGATGCCTTCGTGCACGCGGATTACGACCTCGAGGCCGCGGCCATTTTGCTCTGCGAGAGCGACGGCACGCCGGAGGAGGTTGAGGAAGAGATCGGGCGCATGGAGGCCGTGCTCACCGCAGCCGGGGCGTCGCGCATCGAGGTGAGCCGCGATGAGGCGCAGCGCCTGAAATTTTGGAGCGGCCGAAAGAATGCCTTTCCCGCCTCCGGCGGCATCAGCCCCGACTATATGTGCATGGACTCCACGATTCCACGCAAGCGTCTGGCGGAGATGCTGCGGGCAATTCAGCAAATGGAAGTGAAGTACAACTTGCGTTGCGTGAATGTATTCCACGCGGGCGATGGCAATCTGCATCCGCTGATATTGTTTGATGCCGAAGATGCCGCCGAGATGCGCCGCTGCGAGCTATTCGGCGCCGATATTCTCGAGACGAGCGTCAGGCTCGGCGGCACCGTCACGGGCGAGCATGGCGTCGGTGTGGAGAAACTGAACTCAATGTGCGTGCAATTCTCCGAGACCGAGCGCGCACAATTCATGGGGGTAAAGCGGGCCTTTGATCCGCTGGAATTGCTCAACCCCGGAAAAGTGATTCCGACGCTGCATCGCTGCGCGGAATATGGAAAGATGCACGTTCATCGCGGGATGCTGCCGTTTCCTGAGTTGCCGAGATTCTGATGGACGCTCAAGACCCCGCGCTTGCGCGTCTCATCGATCAGGTCTCCATCGCGCGTGAGCAGCGTGCGCCGCTCGATATTTGCGGCGGCGGCACCAAGCGATTTTATGGCGAGTCGCCGGCCGGCGCGCCCCTCGACATGACGCCGCTGTCGGGCATTACCTGTTACGAACCCACCGAGCTGGTCGTGACGGCGCGGGCGGGCACGCCGCTTCGGGATTTAGAGGCGGCACTCGAGGAACACGGGCAGTGCCTGCCGTTTGAACCGCCGCGCTTCGCGCCGGGAGGCACGGTCGGTGGCATGGTGGCGGCCGGATTGTCGGGTCCCGCGCGCGCCAGCGTCGGGTCCGTACGCGATCATGTGCTCGGCTTAGTCCTTCTCAATGGACGCGGCGAAATTCTGACCTTCGGCGGACAGGTGACAAAGAACGTCGCCGGCTATGACGTGTCGCGTTTGATGGTCGGAGCCTTGGGCATCCTCGGCGTCATTTGCGAGGTGTCGCTGAAGGTATTGCCGACGAGCGTGGCCACGGAAACCTTGAGGTTTGAATGGGATGAGGCGCGAGCGCGTGAGGCTTTGAGCCGCTGGGCGGCGCAGCCCCTGCCGATCAATGCCACAGCGTGGTACGCAGGTCAGCTTCGCGTCCGTCTTAGCGGCGCGCGCGCCGCGGTCGCGGCAGCTTGCGAGCGGCTGGGCGGGGAGCGACTGGAAGCATCCGAAGCCGATGCCTGGTGGTCGAGCGTGCGGGACCAGAGCGCCGAGTTTTTCTCTGTCGGAGAGGCAAATCTGGCGCGCGGCGAGGCCCTGTGGCGCCTGTCGGTGCCGCCCGTGACAGCCGAGATCAAGTTCGCGGGTGAACAATTCATCGAATGGGGCGGCGCGCAGCGTTGGTGGAGAACAACCGCTCAACCGGCCGCAGTGCGCGAGGCGGCCGCGCGCGCCGGCGGGCATGCGACGCTGATCAAGGGGGCGGATCGATCTTTCGGTGTCTTTGCGCCCTTAAGTACGGTGCTGATGCGAACCCATCAAGCGCTAAAACAAGCTTTCGATCCCGCGCGCATATTCAACCCTGGGCGCCTATACCAAGGTCTTTGATCGCCATGCAGACGCATTTAAGCCCGGAATTTAGTGAAAGCCCAGAGGCCAAGGAAGCGGCCGCCATCCTGCGCAAATGCGTGCACTGCGGATTCTGTAATGCGACCTGTCCTACCTATCAGTTGCTGGGCGATGAACTCGATGGTCCGCGAGGCCGCATTTATCTCATCAAGCAAATGCTCGAAGGCGCCGAAGTCACACGCAGCACGCAGCAGCATTTGGACCGCTGCTTGACCTGCCTCAATTGCCAGACAACC
>Ga0210387_10000586_pt1 | contig 26152 bp, 27 predicted proteins | sample IncBWC7OmetaG_FD_160108 | JGI IMG/M metagenome (GOLD analysis project Ga0210387, IMG submission 160108) | Forest soil microbial communities from Barre Woods Harvard Forest LTER site, Petersham, Massachusetts, United States - Inc-BW-C-7-O ...
CGGGGTTGATGACCTTTGTCACCCGCCGCATCACGGCGCAGTTGCTATCCGTCGATCTCGCGCCGCTTGCGGCCGGCACACTTCGAGCCTTCGTCGAGGAGGGGCGGCATCAGGCGCTGCTCGATGATCTCCTGCGCATCGTCCACGAGACGATCACGACCAAGGAGACCATGGCAATGATCAGGGAGAAAATCCGCGCCGAATTGCCGACCCTGCTCAATCTTTACCGCGCCGACAAATTCCTCTTGAACAAGATCGTCGCCTCCGCCGGCGCGTTTTTTGAGGAAATCCGTCAGGATCCCAAACATCCCTTCCGCGGCGAGTTCGATCGTATGGTGCTGACCTTCGTCGATCGCCTCGCGACCGACCAGAACTATGCCGAGCGCATCGAGGGCCTCAAGCGCGATCTGTTGATGCGCCCCGAGCTCAATGATCTCGCGCGGAACATCTGGTCGAACACCAAGACCTTCATCGAGCAGAGCGCATCCGGCGAGCAGCAAGTGTTGCAGCGCCATCTCGGTGGCATGTTCGTCGCCGCCGGCGAGGCGCTCGCGGCCGACGCCTCTCTCCGCGCGGAAATCAACCAGGGCCTCACCACGGTGCTGCGCAGCTTCATCGCCGAGCAGAAGAGCGGGGTGTCGACCTTCATTTCCGACCAGGTGAAATCCTGGGACATGGCACAGTTGATTTCGCTGATCGAAATCAACATCGGCAAGGACCTGCAATATATCCGCTTCAACGGCTCGCTGATCGGCGGCCTTGCCGGTTTGGCGCTCTATACGGGGGAATTCCTGCTCCGGCTGTTGTGACCAATTAATCACGTCCGTCGTTTTATGGGTGCGAAGTGTGAACTGGTTGGCTTGAAACACTCGAAATGGTTCCTTAGCTTTTCGGGTAGGTTTGTTGCGTTGCGAAACGATTCTACGCGTTTTGCGTCTGTTCATTGATCCATTGGCGGCTGCCGCGACGTGAGGGGCCGGCCTTGAAAGGAAATGAAATGTCCGTTGCTGCGCAGACGCTTCGCCCGCCGTCCAGGACGCTGATGTTCCTGGAAGGGCGCGCCATCAATGAATTCGGTGCTTTCCTTGGCGCCTTGCCGCTGCTCTCGCTCGCGCCGCGCGGCGACGGCCATCCGGTGCTGGTGTTGCCGGGGCTGATCGCCTCCGACATGTCGACGCGGCCGCTGCGCGCGTTCCTGCGTAACCGCGGCTATGCTGTGCGCGGCTGGGAACAGGGCCGCAATCTCGGTCTGCGCCCGGGCGTGCAGGACGGCTTGACCGATCTCCTCGAGGAGATGAACGACACCCATGGCGGCAAGGTCTCGCTGGTCGGCTGGAGCCTCGGCGGCCTCTATGCGCGCCAGCTCGCCAAGATGATGCCGGAGCGTGTGCGCAACGTGATCACGCTCGGCAGCCCGTTCGCTGGCCCGCCGCGCTCGACCAATGCCTGGCGCGTCTATGAACTCGCCAGCGGCCGCCGCTCCGACGAGGAAGACCCGCGCTTCGGCGGCACGCTCGCCGAGCCGCCGCCGGTTCCGACGACCGCCATCTTCAGCCGCACCGACGGCATCTGCGCCTGGCAAGGCTGCAAGGAGAAGACCTCGGCGCAGACCGAGAGCATCGAGGTCGAGAGCAGCCATTGCGGCATGGGCCATCACCCGGCCGCGGTCTATGCGGTGGCGGATCGCCTCGCGCAGGCTGAAGGCCAGTGGAAGCCATTCGATCGCTCCGGCTGGCGCGCTCTCGTTTTCCCCGATCCGAACCGGTAAGCCGTCCGGATTGTTCGCAAGCTCCGAACTGCGCTATGCCTGAACGCATGCCGCAGCCGCTTGCCCGCATCATCGACCAGCTCAAGCGCGAGCCGTCGCGCACGGGATCCATCATCATCACCGTGTTCGGCGATGCCATCGTTCCGCGCGGCGGCTCGCTGTGGCTCGGCACGCTGCTGGAATTCTTCGAGACACTCGACATCGACGCAAGCGTGGTCCGCACCGCGATGTCGCGTCTCACCGCCGATGGCTGGTTCGAGCGCGAAAAAGTCGGCCGCAACAGTTTCTACCGCCTGGTGAAGAAAGGCCGCCAGACCTTCGATATCGCCACCAAGCATATCTATGATCCGCCCCCGTCGGACTGGACCGGCCGGTTCGAGTTGCTGCTGATCGGCAATGGGGAAGACCGCGACGTTTCACGCGACCCACTCAAGAATGCCGGCTTCGGCAGCCCGTTGCCGGGCGTCTGGGTCGCGCCCTCGGGCGTGCCTGTTCCCGAGGAAGCGTCCAACGCGATCCGGCTCGAAGTGTCGGCCGAAGACGACAGCGGCCGGCGGCTGCTCAGCGAGAGCTGGCCGCTCCATCGCACCGCGGATGCCTATCTGAAATTCATGAAGACGTTCGAGCCGCTGCGCTCCTTGATCGAGCGGCGCGAGAAACTCTCCGATGCCGATGCCTTCACCGCGCGCATCCTCCTGATCCATCATTATCGCCGCGTCGTGCTGCGCGACCCGCTGCTGCCGCTGGCGCTGCTGCCGAAGGATTGGCCGGGGAGGGCGGCGCGCGCGCTCTGCGGCGAGACCTATCGCGCACTGCTTCCCGCGTCCGAGCAATGGCTCGACCGCCACGCCAGCAATGAAGCCGGCGCGCTGCCCAGGGCGGCCGCGGAACTTACCGAGCGATTTGGCGACTAGGCGAACTTGCGTATCGGCTTACGCCACCTGATCCGAAGGCGCACAGCGCGCCGTCTTCCAGAGTTGAGCGGACGCCGTCTGCCAATCGAATGCGGTGTCGCTCGGCCCGTGCCGCTTCAGATGCTCGATGCGGGCGACAGCCTCCTCGACGCTTGGCCGATGACCGACCGGGACCCACCACAACACGAATGACGGCCCTTCAAAATGGTCGAACCAGTCGGCGCGGCGGCCATAGAAGCGCTTGTGGACGGTCTGCCAGACGAAGCGCTCAAGCGCATCGACGCTTTTCCAGACCGAAAAATTGACGATGACGCGCGGATCGGCATAGGGGCGGGTGTCGGTCGCGTTGCCGCTCTCGTCGACATAGCGCCAGACGAATCCCGCGCTGCGTTCGGCAATGCCGTTCACCAGCGCAAGATTATTGGTGAAATCCGCCATCCGCGGATCGTCGATATCGTATCGAATGCGGCCGATATTCAGTTGTGCGAGATGATGATCGAGGGGCTGTTGCAAGGCTTTGCTCCGTCACCGGTCAGTCTGATGCGCCGTCTTCTTGATCTCCCTGGGACATAGGGCAGGCCGTCCCGATGATCGAGATCGGGGGACATTATGTTACAAAAATAACTTGCAATCCATATTTTTTGTTATACATTGACCTCAATCAATGCAAAGGGAGGTCGGCATGTACACGCAGGCGCTGAACACGTCTGACGCTGATACCAGCACCGTCGAGGACGTCGCGCGCGCACAAGCGTTTCAGGCGCGCATCGATGTCGACGAGCGCATCGAGCCGAACGACTGGATGCCCGCCGCCTACCGCAAGACACTGACGCGGCAGATTTCCCAGCACGCCCATTCCGAAATCGTCGGCATGCTGCCCGAGGGCAACTGGATTACCCGCGCGCCGTCGCTGCGCCGCAAGGCCGCGCTGCTCGCCAAGGTGCAGGACGAGTGCGGCCACGGGCTTTATCTCTACGCCGCCGCCGAGACGCTCGGCACTTCGCGCGAGGAGCTGGTCGACGCGATGCTGACCGGCAAGGCGAAGTATTCGTCGATCTTCAATTATCCGACTCTCACCTGGGCCGACATCGGCACCATCGGCTGGCTGGTCGACGGCGCGGCGATCATGAATCAGATCCCGCTCTGCCGTTGCTCCTATGGCCCCTATGCCCGCGCGATGATCCGGGTCTGCAAGGAAGAATCCTTCCACCAGCGCCAGGGTTTTGAGATCATGCTGAAGCTCTGCCGCGGCAGCGAGGATCAGAAGGCGATGGCGCAGAATGCGCTGGATCGCTGGTGGTGGCCGGTGCTGATGATGTTCGGCCCGCCCGACCAGGTGAGCCAGCACAGCGACACCTCGACGAAGTGGAAGATCAAGCGCTTTTCCAATGACGAGCTGCGCCAGAAATTCGTCGACGCCACCGTGCCGCAGGCGCAGTTCCTCGGCCTCACCATTCCCGATCCCGGCATGAAGCAGGATGCCGACGGTCGCTGGCGCTACAGCGAGATCGACTGGAACGAATTCAAACAGGTGCTTAGCGGCAACGGCCCCTGCAACCGCGACCGGATAGCGGCGCGGCGCAAGGCGCACGATGAGGGCGCCTGGGTGCGCGAGGCGGCCGCCGCCTACGCCGAGAAGCGCCGGAGCCGTCAGCTCGCGCAAGCGGCGGAATAAGGGAGATCAAGATGGCCACGCCGAACACGCCCCTGTGGGAAGTCTTCATCCGCAGCCGCAACGGGCTTGCGCACAAACATTGCGGCTCGCTGCACGCGACCGACGCCACCATGGCGCTGCAGGCCGCGCGCGACATCTATACCCGCCGCGGCGAGGGCCTGTCGATCTGGGTCGTGCCGTCGAACGCGATCACTGCGTCGGATCCGTCCGAGAAGGGCATGATGTTCGAGCCGGCGGAGTCGAAGATTTACCGGCATCCGACGTTTTACGACGTGCCTGACGAAGTCGGGCATATGTGATTTTTATTCCTCATGGAGAGGAGCGCGTAGCGCGTCTCGAACCATGAGGCCCGGCTGGTTGCCTTCATCCTTCGAGACGCCGCTTCGCGGCTCCTCAGGATGAGGGTCTAGCAAGCAAAGAGAGCAAAATGGCCGCTCCGTCGATACAGGTTTCCGAAACTCCGCTCGTGCTCTACACGCTGCGCCGCGCCGACGACGCGCTGATCCTCGGTCATCGCCTGTCGGAATGGTGCGGCCACGCGCCGATGCTGGAAGAGGACATGGCGCTCGCCAATATGGGCCTCGATCTGCTCGGCCAGGCGCGTGAGCTTTACACCTACGCCGCCAAGGTCGAAGGCAAGGGCAATGACGAGGACAAGTTCGCCTACCTTCGCGACGTCAGGCAATATCGCAATCTGCTACTGATGGAGCAGCCGAACGGCGACTTTGCCCGCACCATGGTGCGTCAGTTCTTCTATTCCGCCTTCGTCGATCTCTATTGGCGCGCCATGATGAAATCATCGGACGCGACTCTCGCGGCGATCGCCGCCAAGGCGGAGAAGGAGAGTGCCTATCATCTGCGGCATTCCTCCGAATGGATGGTCAGGCTCGGCGACGGCACGGAAGAGAGCCACGCCCGCGCGCAAGCGGCGATCGATGATCTCTGGTCCTTCACCGGCGAGATGTTCGCGGTCGACGACGCCGAGCGCGCACTGATCGACGCGGGTATCGCGATCGATCCGGTCGGCCTGAAGCCGCAATGGCTCAAGACCGTTAACGGTGTTATCGCGGAGGCGACGCTGACGTTGCCCAAGAACGACTGGATGCAGCAGGGCGGCCGTGTCGGCCGGCACAGCGAGCATCTCGGCCATCTCCTCTCCGAATTGCAATCGCTGCAACGGAGCTTTCCGGGGGCGACATGGTAACCGCTTCCCTCAGCGACGTGAGCCTGCGCCAGCGCGCCTGGGATGCGGCCTCGCGCGTGGTCGATCCCGAAATTCCGGTGCTGACGATTGCCGATCTCGGCGTGCTGCGCGAGGTCACCATGACTGACGACGGTGTCGAGGTCGCAATCACGCCGACCTATTCGGGCTGTCCCGCGATGAACATGATTGCGCTCGAGATCGAGCTCGCACTTGAGCGCGAGGGATTTTCACGACCGAAAATCCGCACCGTGCTGTCGCCGGCCTGGACCACGGATTGGATGAGCGAGGATGGCCGCCGCAAGCTGAAGGAGTACGGCATCGCGCCGCCGCAAGCGGCAAGCTCTCGCCGCGCATTGTTCGGCGTGCAGGAGGTAGCGTGCCCGCAATGCGGCTCGACCAATACTGAACTCTTGTCCGAATTCGGCTCGACCTCCTGCAAGGCGCTGTGGCGCTGCAAGTCCTGCCGCGAACCCTTTGATTATTTCAAGTGTCATTGACCATGTCAGCCGCTGCACCCCGTTTCCATCGCCTTGCCGTCAACGATCTGCGCCGCGAAACCGCGGACGCGGTATCGATGACCTTTTCGATTCCGAGCGACCTCGCCGACGATTACGCCTTCGCGCCCGGCCAATATCTGACGCTGCGCACCACCATGGACGGCGAGGAGGTGCGGCGCTCCTATTCGATTTGCTCCGGCCCCGATGACGGCGAGCTTCGTATCGCGGTGAAGAGAATCGATGGCGGCGCGTTTTCGTCATGGGCGGCGGACGAGCTGAAGGCCGGGGACGAGCTCGACGTGATGACGCCGACCGGCCGCTTCGGCGTCGTGGCTGCGCCGGAGCAAGCGCGGATCTATGTCGGCTTTGCCGCCGGAAGCGGCATCACGCCAATCCTGTCGATCGTGAAAGGCGTGCTCGCGCGCGAGCCGAACAGCCGCTTCTTCCTGTTCTATGGCAACCGCTCGACCGAGGGCGTGATGTTCTGCGAGGCGTTGGAGGAGCTGAAGGACCGCTTCATGCAACGCTTCTCGCTGTTCCATGTCATCTCCGGCGAGGAGCAGGACATCCCGATCCTGCACGGGCGCCTCGATGGCGAGAAGGTGAGGGTGCTACTGCGCTCGCTGGTGCCGGCATCAAGCGTCGATCACGTCTTCATCTGTGGCCCAACCGGGATGAGCGATGAATTGGAAGCGACGTGCCGTGAGATCGGCATTGCCGAGGAGCGCATTCATGTCGAGCGCTTCGTCTCCGGCCTCGGCGGCATGCCGCGTCCGAAGAAGATCGTCGAGCCGGGCGCGCCGCCAAAGGCATTCGCGTCGCTGATCATCGACGGCAAGCGGAAAGAGGTGCCGGTCGCCGAGGGCGAGGCCATCCTCGATGCCGCGCTCCGCGCCGGCGTCGACCTGCCTTTCGCCTGCAAGGGCGGCATGTGCTCGACCTGTCGCGCCAAGCTGGTCGAGGGCGAGGCGCCGATGGAATTGAATTATTCGCTGGAGCCGTGGGAGCTGAAGGCAGGCTTTATCCTGACCTGCCAGGCCAAGCCGGTTTCGGAAAAGGTCGTGGTCGATTACGATCATGTCTAACTAGACCAAGGAGGGCCGCTCGTGAATGTGAAGGCCACGCTATCGCCCGACGACCTCGCGCGCGCCTGCGCGGAGGCGATGTGGAAGGAGGACGACGCGTCCTCCGGTCTCGGCATGAAGATTGTCGAGGTCGGAGCGGGCCGTGCGACGCTATCCATGAAAGTGCAGCCGCACATGGTGAACGGCCAGCGCATCGCCCATGGCGGCTTCATCTTCACACTCGCTGATTCCGCCTTCGCCTTTGCCTGCAACAGCCACAACGAGAAGGTGGTCGCCGCCCAGGGCAACATCACCTTCCTCAAGCCGGGCAAGCTTGGCGACGAGCTGGTCGCAACCGCACGCGAGATTTCGCGGAGCGGGCGTTCCGGCATCTATGATGTGCAGGTCACCGTTGGCGGCACCGTGATTGCGGAGTTTCGTGGCCATTCCCGGGTCATACCGGGCAGCTGGCTGCCCGAGACCGACACCAAACAAAAATAAAATATTTTGAGGAAACGCAGATGGCTTCGACAAATCTCAAGACCAAGGGAAGTGGCTATAGCGCCGAGCTGGATGAGGCCGAGCGCGCCTCGCGCGACGAGCTCATGGCGCTTCAGAAGAAGCGGCTCGCCTGGTCGCTGAAGCATGCTTACGACAATGTCGCGCATTACAAGAAGGCGTTCGATACGGCCGGCGTGCATCCCTCCGATTTCAAGGATCTCTCCGATCTCGCCAAATTCCCGTTCACGGTGAAGACGGACCTGCGCGACAACTATCCCTTCAACATGTTTGCGGTACCGCGCGAAAAGCTAGTGCGCGTGCATGCTTCGTCCGGCACGACCGGCAAGCCGATCGTGGTCGGCTATACCCGCGCCGATATCGACACCTGGTCATCGGTGATGGCGCGCTCGATCCGCGCGGCCGGCGGCCGGACTGGTATGATCATCCACAACGCTTATGGCTATGGCCTGTTCACCGGCGGCCTCGGCGTGCATTACGGCGCCGAGCAGCTCGGCTGCACGGTGGTTCCGATTTCCGGCGGCATGACCGAGCGGCAGGTGCAGCTCATCAACGATTTCCGCCCGGACATCATCACGGTGACGCCGAGTTACATGCTGGCGATCCTCGATGAGTTCAAGCGCCGCGGCCTCGATCCGCGAAAGTCCTCGCTGAAGTTCGGCATCTTCGGCGCCGAGCCCTGGACCAACGCGATGCGCGCCGAGATCGAAGGCGCGTTCGATATGGACGCGACTGACATCTACGGCTTGTCCGAGGTAATCGGCCCGGGCGTTGCACAGGAGTGCGTGGAAACCAAGGACGGGCTGCACGTCTGGGAGGATCATTTCTACCCTGAAATCATCGACCCCGACACCGGCGAAGTGCTGCCGGACGGCGAGATGGGCGAGCTGGTCTTCACCTCGCTGACCAAGGAGGCCTTTCCCGTCATCCGCTATCGCACCCGCGACCTGACGCGGCTGTTGCCGGGCACGGCGCGACCGGGCATGCGGCGGATGGAAAAGGTCACCGGGCGTTCCGACGACATGATCATCTTGCGCGGGGTCAACGTATTCCCAACCCAGATCGAGGAGGCGCTGCTCGCCAGCCATTGGTGCGGCGGCCACTTCATCATCGAGCTGACCCGCGAGGGCCGCATGGACGAAATGGCAATCCACGCCGAGGCGCGTCCCGAACACTGGGATGGCAGCGGGCTGACGGAACATGCCGAGAAGGTGATGACCTTCATCAAGAACACCATCGGCATCACTGCCGCGGTGCGGATTGTCGCTCCTGACACACTGGAACGCTCGCTCGGCAAGGCCAAGCGTGTTTACGACAAGCGGCCGAAAGGGTAACTGTCGATCCTCATGGTGAGGAGCGCGAAGCGCGTCTCGAACCATGAAGCCCCAGAATGGGCTACATCCTTCGAGACGCGGCGAAGACGCCGCTCCTCAGGATGAGGATTGAGAGCGGAGCACGTAAATATGGAAAACGGCGACGGCGCCCTTCTCTATATTCTCCGGTGCGCCGATGGAAGTTACTACATCGGGATCACACGCACCGCTCTGGAACTTAGAGTCGCCCAGCACAACGCTGGGACGTTTGGCGGATACACGGCAACGCGCCTTCCCGTGACCCTCGTTTTCTCGCAATGGTTCGATCGGATCACCGACGCGATCGAAAACGAACGAAAGCTCAAGAAATGGAGCCGAGCAAAGAAAGAGGCTTTTATACGCGGTGATTTCGTGGCACTTCGGCAGCTCGCGGCGCGCAGATCGCCGCATCCAAAGGCTGACGGAGACGTTGATGAAACCGGCTTCCAAACCGGATAGCTTTGCCATCGAAGCCCGCTGCGTCCGGCTCAACGCCAAGGCGGAAAATGCCGCCTTGCTTGCGCCCATGGTCGAAAAGCACGCGCTGTCGCGCACGGCCGATCAGGTGCTGATCGAGCTCAAGGCTGCCGCCGTCAATCCGTCGGATGTGAAAGCCGCGACCGGGCTGATGCCCTATGCGGTGTTTCCGCGTACGTCAGGCCGCGACTACGCCGGCGTGGTGATCGACGGGCCGGCCGGCACGGTCGGGCGCGAGGTGTTCGGCTCCTCCGGCGATCTCGGTATCCGCCGCGACGGCACCCATGCAACGCATCTGGCCGTCGAGGCCGAGGCGACGGTCGAGAAGCCGAAGAGCATCTCCTGGGAAGAGGCCGCCGGCATCGGCGTTCCCTTTGTCACGGCGATGGAAGGGTTTCGCCGCGCCGGCATCCCGAAGCCGGGCGAGACCGTGCTGATCATGGGCGTCACCGGCAAGGTGGGGCAGGCGGCGACGCAGATCGCGACCTGGCATGGCGCGCGCGCCATCGGGGTGACGCGCAAGGCAGAGGTTTATGAAGGCCACAGCAATTCGAAGGTCGACGTCATCGATGCCTCGGCGAGCGACATTCCGACGCGACTGCGTGAACTGAATGACGGCAAGGGCGCCGACATCGTCTTCAACACTGTCGGCGATCCCTATTTCCAGGCGGCGCACAAATCATTGGCCTTGCGCGGGCGCCAGATCCTGATTGCTGCGATCGGCCGCATCGTGCAGTTCAACATCCTGGAATTCTATCGTGGTCAGCACACCTATGTCGGCATCGATACGCTCGGCCTGTCATCGGTCGCGACCGGCGATGTCCTGCGCGAGCTCGCGCCGGGTTTTGCCAGCGCCCACCTGAAGCCGTTTCCGATCAATCCGGCCGCGGTCTATCCCCTGGAACAAGCCAAGCAAGCCTTTGTCGCGGTCGCCGGCTCGTCGCGTGACCGGGTTATCTTGAAGCCGTAGTCTCAGCGGTCTGGATTGCTTCGTCGCTTCCGCTCCTCGCAATGACGAGAAAATAAACAGGGAATCCCCATGGAGCCTGCCAACCTCGCCACCCTGTCCGGCCTTATCATTGGCCTGCTCTATGGCTCGATCGGGCTGCTCTCCGGCTTTTGCATGATGAGCAGCCTGCGTGGCTTGTGGGCGGAAGGCGATGGCCGGCTGGCGCGCACCTTTGCGCTGGCCATGGGTGTCGCGATCGCCGCCTCGCAATTGCTTGCCGCGCGCGGCTCGGTTGACCTTGGCAAGTCGATCTACCTGCAGCCGTCATTCTCGGTGCCGGTGATGTTTTTCGGCGGCCTGTTGTTCGGCTATGGCATGGTGCTGTCGAACGGCTGCGGCTCGCGCGCTCTGGTGCTGCTCGGCAAGGGCAACCTGCGTTCGCTCGTGGTGGTGATCGTGCTCGGCATCTTCGCCGAGATGACGTTGAAGGGCCTGATTGCGCCGGCGCGCATCGCCGTCGTGCAGGTCACGCAGATGACGGTGAAGATCACCTCGCTGCCGGCGCTGCTGTCGAGCTTTGGCCTGAACGAGACCTATGGGCGCATGTTTGCGACATCACTGGTCAGTGCCGCGCTGATCATCTTCGCGCTCGCGTATGGGCCGTTCCGGAGGTCGCCGGGCCAGATCGTGGCCGGCATCGCAGTCGGGTTGTTGATTGCGGCAGGCTGGTATGCGACCGGGCATCTGGGCGCGGATGATTTCAACCCGGTGCCGGTGACTTCGCTCACCTTCGTCGCGCCGATTGCCGACGGCCTGCAATATGTGATGCTGTCGACGGGCTCGACGCTCAATTTCGGCATCGCCACCGTCGGCGGCGTGTTCGCCGGCAGCCTGGTGACGGCGCTGCTGACCGGACGCTTCGAGCTTGAAGGCTATCGCTCGCCGCAGCACATGCTGCGTTCGGCGGGCGGTGCGGCGCTGATGGGCATCGGCGGCGTGATGGCGCTGGGCTGCTCGATCGGGCAGGGATTGACGGGCATCTCGACGCTGGCGTTGGGCTCGTTCGTGGCGGTCGCCGGTATTATGGCCGGTGCGGGCATGGCGCTTCGCGGCGCTTTGCGCGTGCGGCCGCTGCCCGCCGTTTAGCCGCGTGACGTCGCGAGCTTCATCACATCGAGATACCCGGGCCGTACTTCCATACGCTTGATCAGGCCCTTCTCGACCACGAGCCGGTGCGCCTCGGGAAGGTTGTAGCATGGCAGATACATAAAAAGATGATGCTCGGCGTGATAGTTCACCCAATAGGGCGCAATGAACGTGCGCTCGATCGGGTTCGCCAGCGTGGTGCGCGCGTGACTGAACGGGTCTTCGCCGGTCGAGGTGCAGGCGTGCTCGGCGATATTGCGGATGCGCGTCACCAGCGACAGCCAGGTCGCCATCGCCACCAGCCAGACGCCGACAAACCAGATGCCGGCGCCGGCGAGCCAGAACAGCGCGAACAGCAGCGCGTTGAGGCCGAGGAAACGCAGCGTCTTCTCGCGTCCGGCTGAGACAAAGCTGTCGTGATCGACCGATGTATCTTCAGACCGCTTGAACAGCGCCAGCAACAGCGGGAGCCGCTGCCTGACAAAGGTCTGTCCAGTCAGGTCGCGGATCGCCTTGCGCCGATAGCTTTCCGTAGTGATCGGGAATGGCGCCGACAGCGAGAGGTCAGGGTCCTCCGGCTGCTGCGTGAACCTGTGATGCTGCAAATGATAGGAGCGATAGCTGGCGAGATCGGCGCCGACCGGCACCGCACATAGCCATTGCCCGACGAACTCGTTGATGGTCCTGTTGGTGTGCAGCCCGCCATGTGCGGCTTCATGCATCAGGATCGCAAGGCCCAGTTGCCGCGTGCCGACGATCATCACGGCGATCAGCCAGGTCAGCGGGTTGGGCCAGATCGTCACCAGCGCGACACTGGCGATGATGGTGCCCCAGGCGTGCGCGACCAGCCACATCCCGCGCCATGAGCTGCGCGCGGTCAACCGCTGCCACTCCTCTGGCGTGAAGACGGTCTTGGGATCGATGCGGGCTACGGCGGGCATGGAGCGCCTCCGGCAAGGATTTTACGTCAATCCGCCGCGCGGGTCACGATACGAATTTCCGAGGTGAGGGTGCGGTGCACCGGGCATTTGTCGGCGATTTCCAGGATGCGCTTGCGCTGGTCGGCATCGAGCGGGCCTTCGAGGCCGATTTGGACGTCGATCTGGTCGAGCAGGCCTTCCTTGGTCTCGCATTCCGCGCAGTCCTCGGCGTGGATCTTGCTGTGGTTCAGCGTCACCGTGGCGCGCTCGAGCGGGAATGATTTGCGCTCGGCATAGAGCCGCATGGTCATGGACTTGCAAGCGCCCAAGCCGGCCAGCAGGAAGTCATACGGGCCCGGGCCGCTGTCGTCGCCGCCGGCCGAGTGCGGCTCGTCGGCGAGCAGGCGATGCGGGCCGATGGCGACAGTGTTCTGGAACTTGCTGTTGCGGGTCTCCCGCACCACGACCTGTCGCGGCTTTTCGGTGGTTTCGGCTATAGGCTCAGCGAGCTCGACATAGCGGGTCGCCCAGGCCGCGATCATGTCGGCGACATAGGCGGAATCGCGACGGTTGCTGAGCAGGTGATCGGCGCCGGACAACGACACAAAGCTCTTCGGATGCTTGGCCGTGACAAAGATGCGTGTCGCGTTGTCGATGCCGACGGTATCGTCGGTCGGGGAGTGCATCACCAGCAGCGCCTTGTGGAGGTGCGCGATCTTCTCCATCAGCGGGTTTTCGGCGACATCGTCGAGGAACTCGCGCTTGATGGTGAACGGCCGGCCCGCGAGCGAGACCTTTGCCTCGCCGTGCTCGCGAATGTTGTCGACGTGATCCCGGAACAAGCCCGTGACATGGGCGGGGTCCGAGGGCGCTGCGATGGTGACGACGGCCTTGGCCTCCGCGATCTGTCCGGCCGCGGCGAGGATGGCGGCGCCACCGAGGCTGTGGCCGATCAGGATCGCCGGCGCCATCCGCGTCTCGCGCAAATGATTGGCGGCGCGCACGAGATCGGCGACGTTGGAGGAGAAGGTCGAGTTGGCGAAATCGCCTTCGCTGGAGCCGAGCCCGGTGAAATCGAAGCGCAGCGTAGCGATACCTTTGGCGGCAAGCGCGGTCGCGATGCGCTTGGCCGCCAGCACGTCCTTGCCGCAAGTGAAGCAATGCGCGAACAGCGCATAGGCGGTCGGCGCATCGTCCGGAAGATCAAGCGCGGCCGCGAGATGATGTCCGCCTTCGCCCTCAAACTGGAATTTTTCGGTCGGCATGATATCTCCCCAAAGTCAGTGCTCACCTCTTTGAGAGAGGTGCAGTTCTAGTCACCGGAATAGCGCTGCTCTGCCCAGGGATCGCCGCGGTTATGATAGCCGCGGACTTCCCAATAGCCGGGCGCGTCATTCTCCAGGAACTCGATCGCCTGCAGCCATTTCGCGCTCTTCCAGAAATAGAGATGCGGCACCACGAGCCGCACCGGCCCGCCATGATCCGCCGTCAGCGGTTTGCCGGACCAGCTATGGGTGAGCAGGGCATCGTCGGCCGCGAAATCTTCCAGCGCAAGATTGGTGGTGTAGCCGTCATAGGAATGCAGCACGACGAACTGCGCGTTGTCGCGCGGCTGGCAGGCGGCGAGCAGTTCGCGGGTCGGCAGGCCCAGCCATTGATTGTCGTAACGGGACCACGTAGTGACGCAATGGATGTCCGATGTCACCGGCGTCTGTGCCCGCGCCGAAAATTCCTTGAAACTCCAGAACACGGGATTTTCGATCGCGCCATAGACATCGAGATGCCAGCGCTCATGCGAGATTTCAGGCGTGAGCCCCAGATCGAGTGTCGGCCAGTCCTTTGTAAGGTGCTGTCCCGGCGGCAGTCGCTGCTCCTCGGGACGCGACGTCTTGCCCGTGAGGAAACGGCCTTCCTGCGCCCAGCGCTGCTTGCTGCGCGTCAGCTTGGAGTCGGGCGGCGGTTCTTGTTCGTCGGCCATGGTTGCAGCTTGTTATTCGTGACGGTGCATCGCCGATTCATGCTTGGTGTCGCGCATGGTCGAATAGATCAGGAGCGACAGGAAGATCATGCCGCTCAGATAATAATAGAACCATTCCTCATGCCCAAGGCTCTTGAAATAAAGCGCGACGGCGGGTGCCGTGCCGCCGAACACGGATACGGTGATGGCATAGGGTAGGCCAACGCCGAGCGCGCGGATATTGGTCGGAAACAGCTCGGCCTTCACGATCGCGTTGATCGAGGTGTAGCCGGCGACGAAGATCCAGGCGGCACAGATCAACAGGAAGGCGATGAAGGGCGACTTGGTGTCCTTCAGCGTCATCAGGATTGGAACCGTCGCAATCGTGCCGACCACGCCGAAGAAGATCAGGAGCGGCTTGCGCCCGATGCGGTCGGACAGCGCGCCATAGAGCGGCTGCAGGATGGTCGCAAAGATCAGCGAGGCGAAGATCACGATCGTGGTCTGGTCCTCGGTCAGCCCGACCGACAGCTTGACGAAGGTCTGCATGTAGGTGGTGAAGGTGTAGAACGCCGCGGTGCCGCCCGCGGTGAGGCCGACCACCAGCAGCAATTCCTTCGGATATTGCAGCAGCGTCGCGATCGAGCCGGTCGCCTTGTTGGCTTTCTTGGCTTCGACAAAAGCCTCGGTCTCATGCAGGCCGCGCCGCATCACCGCGGCGAAGACCGCCAGGCACGCGCCGATCACGAAGGGGATCCGCCAGCCCCAGGCCTTCAACTCCTCCGGCGTCAGGAACACCTTTTGCAGCAGCAACAGCACGATGATCGCGGTCAACTGGCCGCCGATCAAGGTCACATACTGGAAGCTGGAATAGAAGCCGCGGTGGTTGGCGTCTGCGACTTCGCTCAAATAGGTGGCGCTGGCGCCGTATTCGCCACCCAAGCTCAGTCCCTCGATGACTCGGGCCAGCGCCAGGATTGCGGGCGCGGCAAAGCCGATCGAGGCATAGGTCGGCGTCACCGCGATCATCAGCGAGCCAAAACACATGCAGACGACCGACAGCGTCAGCGACAGCCGGCGTCCAAAGTGGTCGGCGAGATAGCCGAACAGCCAGCCGCCGAGTGGGCGCATCAGGAAGGTCGCGGCAAACAGCACGGCGACATTGAGCTGCTGCACCACGGGATCAGAGTTCGGGAAGAAGGCCGGCGCGAAATACAGCGCAAACGCCGTGTAGGCGTAAAAGTCATACCATTCGACGAGGTTGCCGATCGAGCCGATAAAGATCGCCTTCACCCGCCGTTCCATATCGGCGATGTCGAGGTGATCGCTTCCGGGGCTGAGCGCTTGATCGGTCATGGCAGGCCTCCCTTGGGTGGCCTGCATTGTTCGTTAGTTCAAGCTCAGGCCGGCTTCCCGAATAGCACCGGCAGCTGCCGCGGTCCACGGACCGTTCCCTCCGACCAGGTCACCTTGCCGGCCGGATCGAGCCGGAAATCGGGGATGCGTTTGAGCCATTCTTCCAGCGCCACCGTCATCTCCATCCGCGCCAGATTGGAGCCGACGCAGCGGTGGATGCCCAGGCCAAATGCCGCATGGCGGTTCTCCTTGCGGTCGAGCACGACCTTGTCGGCATCCGGGAACATCGCGGGGTCGCGGTTGGCGGCGGGGAAGGAGAGCAGCACCATGTTGCCGGGCTTGACCGGGCAGCCGGAAATGCTGGTTGCCTTCATCACCTCACGCGCCATGGTCACCGGCGAATAGGCGCGCAGCAGCTCTTCCACCGCCGAGGGCATCAATTCGGGCTCGCGTACCAGCCGCTCGCGATCGGCGGGATTGCGCGCCAGATGCCAGAGCGCCGCGCCGATCGCGCTCCAGGTGGTGTCGATGCCGGCGATCAGGAGCAGCCGCAGCGAACCCCGCACATGGCCGTCGCTAAGCGGGTTGCCGTCCTTGGTCCGGGCATTCATGATGGTCGAGATGAGGTCGTCGCTCGGATGCGTCTTGCGATGCTCGACGTGACCGGCGAAGTAGGCATCCATCTCCTCGGCCGCCTTCATCAGGACGGCCTGGTCCTTGATGCCGAGCTCGAGGATCTCGTGAATCCACTGGATGAAGAGATCGCCGTCGCTCTCGGGAATGCCGAGCATGTGGGCAATGGCGCGGACCGGAATGTGCTTGGTGTAGCGCGCCGCCGCGTCGCATTTGCCGTCGGCGATGAACTCATCGATCAGCTCGTTGCAGATCGCGCGCACCCGCGGCTCGAGCTTCTTCATCGCATCTGGCGTGAAGGGCGGCAGCAATAGCTGTTTCGCGGGCTTGTGGGCTGGCGGGTCGGAGGTGATCGGCGGCGCGTTGGCGGTCTGCTCCGGGCGCACGTCGCGCACGATGATGCGCCGTGAGGAGAAATGCTCGGTGTCGTTGGCGATCGCGCGCACGGCTTCATAGGTCGTCGGCATATAGCAGCCGAGGAAGCGCTCGGTGTGCACCACGGGCGAGGCGGCGCGCAGCTCGTCCCAGATCGGAAACGGATTCTCGGTCCAGCGCGGATCGGTGTGGTCGAAATCGTGGACCCAGTCTTCGACAGGCGGATGTTTGGGCAGATGGCTCACATCGGACATCGGGTCGTTCCTTGTGTTCTGTTCGCTTGCTAACGCTCAAACGCAGGACGGATAAGGATCACTCCTCCGTCACTTCGATTGCGATTTCCGGGCAGTTGGTCTGGGCGAGCCACGCCTTGTCCTCGAGGCCCGCGGGCACCGTGCCGTCGCCGATCTCGTGGGCGTTGCCGTATTCGTCGAGCTCGAACAGCTCGGGCGCCAGCGATTTGCAGCGGGCGTGGCCCTGGCACTTGTCCTGGTCGACGCGGATTTTCAGCTTTGCAGCCATGGCAAGCGTTTCCTCTGCTGACGCAAATGATCGCGCAGCGCGCGTGGCGCGCCGTTATTGTCGTGAGCGGCTTCTTGCCGGCCGCCTCTCGAAGTAATAATGTAAGTTATATCTTATTACATTTGCACCTGCACAGTTCGTCAAGTAAAAAGATTGTTGAAGATGCGACCTAAGCTCGTCCGTAAGCCGCAGAATACCTATCACCATGGCGATCTCCGCGATGCGCTGGTGCAGGCCGCGCTTCGCGAAGCCGAGCAGGGCGGCCCGGAAGCCATCAGCATCAAGGCGCTGGCGAAGAAACTCGGCGTATCGCAGCCGGCCCCGTATCGGCATTTCGCCGACCGCGAAGCGCTGCTCCACGCAGTCACCGCCGAAGCCTTCCGCCAGTTCAACGCCATCCTGCGCACGGCGATCGACAAGCCGTCGAAACGCTCAAAGCTATCGCGCTTCGCGCAGGCCGCGCTCGACTTCGGACTGCGGCGGAACGGCATCTACCGGTTGATGTTCGCCTCGCGCACCATGGCGTGTGCGGAAGAAGGCAGTGAATTGCACATTGCCGCGGACGGAGCGCTGGCGCTGCTGATCGAATCCATGGAAGTGCCGGCCGTCGGCCTGTTGCGCGAACGGCAGGCGCTGCAGGTCTGGGCTGCGCTGCACGGCGTGATCACGCTGGCCGAGCAGGGTCTGCTCACCGGCCAGGTGGCGAAGGTGAGCCGGGAAGAGCTGGTCGAGGATATCGTTGATCAGACCAAGCTGGCGTTGGAGCAGGCAATCAAGAAGGCAGGCGGGGCAGCAAACTCGACCTCATCTTGAGGAGCACGCGTCAGCGTGCGTCTCGAAGGATGGGCCGCGGGCGAGAGCGGGGCCTCACGGTTCGAGACGCCGCGTTGCGGGCTCCTCACCATGAGGGGTCAGGACTTCGCCACCCTCGGATCGATGGGCGTGGAGCCGGAGATACCCAGAATATCCTCCAGCATCTTGGCGCCCGCGAGCAGTCCGGCTTCGCCACGCGGCGGACCGACCATCTGCAAGCCGATCGGCAGCCCGCTGGTGGTAAAGCCGCAGGGCAGCGACAGCGCGGGGCAACAAGCCAGCGTGATTGCATAGACGATGCCAAGCCACTCGACATAATTGTCGAACTTCTTGCCGTCGCATTCGGCGACATAGCGGTTCGCAATAGGGAATGGCGAGACGATCGTCGCTGGGCAGAGCAGCAGGTCATAGTTCTTGAAGAACTCGACCGCGCGCGCGGTCATGGCGACGCGTTGCGCCTCGGCGCGCTCCAGTTGCTCGATGGAGAGTTTCAGGCCTTCCTCGATGTTCCAGATCACTTCGGGCTTGAGCAGGTCGCGCTTGGTGCGCAGGAGTTGCGCCTTGGTGACGGCGAAGTCCAAAGCGCGCAGCACGTGGAAGCATTCATGCGCCTCGCGAAAATCCGGATGCGCCTCCTCGACGATGATCCCGGCCTCGGCAAGCCGCTCGGCCGCCTTGCGCGTGATGGCCTTCACTTCGGGATCGACCGGCGTGATGCCGAGATCGGGCGAGTAGGCGACGCGTTTCGGTTTCTTGCCCGCACGCGCAGCGTTGAGGAACGGCACGGCCGGAGCCGGCAGCGACAGGGGATCGTCGGCATATTCGCCGCTCATGGCATCGAGCAGCAGCGCGAGATCCTCGACATTGCGCGCCATCGGGCCGTGCACGGTGATGTTACGGTCGATCATCGCGAGCGGCGTGTGCGCGACACGGCCAATGCTCGGGCGCAGGCCGACGATGCCGCAAAAACTTGCGGGGTTACGAAGCGAACCGCCCATGTCGGTGCCGTGCGCGAGCCAGGCCATGCCGGTTGCGAGTGCCACCGCCGCGCCGCCCGACGAGCCCGCCGCGCTCTTCGACGTGTCCCACGGATTGAGCGTGGCGCCGAACACTTCGTTGAAGGTGTTGGCGCCGGCGCCGAACTCAGGCGTGTTGGATTTGGCATAGATCACGCCGCCATTGCCTTCGAGATGCTCGACGACGATGTCGGACTTTTGCGAGATGTTGTCCTTGAAGATCGGCGAGCCCTGGGTGTTCAGCGTGCCCTTGACGTTGAACAGGTCCTTGATCGGGATCGGGAGCCCGGCGAGCAGACCGCGCTCGGCGGGTTTCTTCTGCATCAGCGCCTTCGCGTGATCTCGTGCGCGGTCGAAGCACAGTGTCGGCAGCGCATTGACCTTTCCATCGACCTCCGCGATCCGCTTTTCCAGCACATCGAGCAGGTCGAGCGGCGTGACCTCGCCGCGTTTGAGCTTGTCGACAACAGCGTTCGCGGTCTCCCGCACCAATTCCTGATCAGCCAACGGCGTTTCTCCAGATCATCCCGACTTGCTGCTCTAGAACAATTTGCGGCATGGTGGCAACGCAGCTAAGGGATTTTGAATGACACCTGCAGAAACACCGGATTGGCGCCAACTGAGCCGCGAGGAGCTGGACCGCGGCCTCAACAACAGCGAGGCGGTCGCAGGTAGCGGCGAGATCGTCGCCGGATGGGATCGCCGGTCGGCCGATCTGCGCAAGCAGCATGCCAGCCATCTCGATCTCCGCTACGGCCCGCGCGAGCGCAATCTCATCGACTTTCTGAAGGTACGTGACGGTGCGCCGACGTTGCTGTTCATCCACGGTGGCTATTGGCAGATGCGGGCGAAAGAGGCGTTCACGCTGTTTGCGCAAGGCCCGATGGCCCATGACATCAATGTCGCGCTGACCGGCTACACGCTGGCGCCGGATGCGACGCTGGACGAGATCGTCGCCGAAGTCCATGCCGCCATCGATTTCCTGTGTCAGCAATTGCCGGCGCTCGGTGGCGACGGCAAGGACGTCGTCGTGTCCGGATGGTCGGCCGGCGGCCATCTCACCGCGATGGCGCTGTCACACCCGAAGGTGAGGGCCGGCATGGCGATCTCAGGCATCTATGATCTCGAGCCGGTCCGGCACTCCTATCTCAACGTCAAGCTCGGGCTGGATGAGGCGGCCTCACGCAGGAATTCGCCGATGATGATGGCGAGCGGACCGATGAAGCCGCTATCGCTTGTTGTCGGCCGCGCGGAGCTGCCATTGCTGCGCAAGCAGACCGCTGATTTCGCAGGCCACCGCGCGAAATACGGATTGCCGGTGACGTATGAGGAGATTCCCGGCGCCAACCATTTCAGCATTATGGACGAAATGGCCGGACCGGAGGGGCGGATCACCACACTGATCCGGCAGTTGTTCGCGCGGACGGCTGCCTAATCCTCATCCTGAGGAGCGGCGTCTTCGCCGTGTCTCGAAGGATGAGGCCACCGTCGGGACCTCATGGTTCGAGACGCGCTTGCGCGCCTCCTCACCATGAGGAATGAGAGACCTAACCGAACCCCGCTGCGATTCCGCCGTCGACGGTGAAGATCACACCCGACGTATAGCCCGACCGATCCGACGCGAGGAACGCCATGAGATCCCCGATCTCGCGCGCATGCGCGGGGCGGCCGAGCGGCAGGCCCTTCTGGAATTCCTTGTAGCGGTTCTCATCACCGAACTGGTTCTTGGCGCGGGTCTTGAGCAGGGTCACGTGACGGTCGGTGCCGACCGGGCCGGGATTGATGCCGACCACGCGGATATTGTCGGCGAGGCTTTTGCCGCCGAGCGCGCGGGTAAAAGCCATCAGCGCGGCATTGCCGGCGCTGCCGCAGATGTAGTTGGCATCGAATTTCTCGCCGGCCGCGCCGATGTCGTTGACGATCACGCCACCGCCGCGTGCCTTCATCTGGGCGTAGATGGCGCGGGTGAGGTTGATATAGCCGAACACCTTCAGCTCCCAGGCGTGGCGCCAGGTCGGCTCGTCGATCTTGTCGATGGAGCCGCCGGGGATGTCGCCGGCGTTGTTGACGAGGATGTCGATGTCGGAGGCGTCCTTGACCAGCTTCTGGATGTCTTCGGCCTTGCGCAGGTCGACCACATGGCTGGTGGCGTCGATCTGGTGCTGCGAGCGCAGCCGATCGGTCAGTGCCTTCAGCTGATCGCCGCTGCGGGCGGCAAGGCGCAGATGGCAGCCTTCCTCGGCAAAGGCTTCGGCCGCGGCCGCCCCAATGCCCTTGGAGGCGCCGGTGATGAGAACGCGTTTGCCGCGCAGATGCAGATCCATGGGAATACTCGCTTGTTCTTATTAAAAGGGGCGGGGATTGTTAGGCGGGAGATATCCGGGCGGTCAACATTGCACTGCAGCGTTGAGCACTGGAGCGTTGATCTCGCCCCCAGTTTGGTCCATTGCAGGGCGATCAAACAAGGCCCTGAACGGGCAGTCTGGATCACAAGGAAGTTCTCGATGAATAGCGCCAAGAAGACATACCGGATCGCGGTCATTCCCGGCGACGGGATCGGCAAGGAAGTGATGCCGGAGGGCCTGCGCGTCATCGAGGCGGCGGCCAAGAAGCACGGCGTTGCCGTGCAGTTCGATCATTTCGACTTCGCCTCCTACGACTATTACGAAAAGCACGGCCAGATGATGCCGGACGACTGGAAGGAGAAGATCGGCAAGCACGATGCGATCTATTTCGGCGCGGTCGGCTGGCCCGCGAAAATTCCGGACCACGTCTCGCTGTGGGGCTCGCTCATAAAATTCCGTCGCGAGTTCGATCAATATGTGAACCTGCGCCCGGTGCGGCTGATGCCCGGCGTGCCGTCGCCGCTCGCAGGCCGCAAGCCCGGCGATATCGATTTCTGGGTGGTGCGCGAGAACACCGAAGGCGAATATTCCTCCGTCGGTGGCCGCATGTTCCCCGACACCGACCGCGAGTTCGTGACGCAACAGACGGTGATGACGCGGGTCGGCGTCGACCGCATTTTGAAGTTCGCTTTCGAGCTCGCAGAGTCGCGGCCGAAGAAACATTTGACCTCGGCGACGAAATCCAACGGCATCTCCATCACCATGCCCTACTGGGACGAGCGCGTGGAGGCGATGGCGAAGAAATTCCCGAAGGTGAAGTGGGACAAGTACCACATCGACATTTTGACCGCGAATTTCGTGCTGCATCCGGACTGGTTCGACGTCGTGGTCGGCTCCAACCTGTTCGGAGACATTTTGTCCGACCTCGGCCCCGCCTGCACCGGCACCATCGGTATTGCACCGTCGGGCAACATCAACCCGGAAGGCGATTTCCCGAGCGTATTCGAGCCGGTGCACGGCTCGGCGCCCGACATCGCGGGCCAAGGCATCGCCAACCCGATCGGCATGATCTGGTCGGGCGCGATGATGTTCGAGCATCTCGGCGAGAAGGAAGCCGGCAAGTCGATCGTCGACGCGATCGAGCGCACGCTTGCCGAACGCACGCTCCGCACCAAGGATCTCGGCGGTAATGCCGACACGACGGCGTGTGGGAAGGCGGTCGCGGAGATGGTGGATTAGGCTACGCTCCTACCCTCTCCCCTTGTGGGAGAGGGTGCGCTCGCAAAGCGAGCGCGGGTGAGGGGTTGTCTCCACAGGCGCGCTCGCGGAGAGAACCCCTCATCCGGCGCTTCGCGCCACCTTCTCCCACAAGGGGAGAAGGGAAGATTAGCCCTTCATCACCCTCCGGCAATGCTCCCACGCCGCATGGATCAAATTCTCGCTCGCCTCCGGCGTGCGGAAGGCGGAGTGCGCTGACAGCGTGACGTTGGAGATTTTGGTCAGCGGATGATCCTTCGGCATCGGCTCGATGTTGTAGACGTCGAGCCCGGCGTGGCGGATGTGGCCGGATTTCAGGGCGTCGATCATCGCGGCTTCGTCCACGATGGCGCCGCGGGCGGTGTTGACCAGGATGACGCCCTTTCTCATCCCGAAAATTTTTTCGCGGGACAGCAGTCCGCGCGTTTCATCGTTCAGCAGCAGATGGATCGAAACCACGTGGCTGTCGGCGAGCAGCCTTTCGAGGCCAACGAACTCGACACCCGGAAACTGTTTCGGCGTCCGGTTCCAGGCGATCACCTTCATACCGCTGCCGGTTGCGATGCGGGCTACTTCTGCGGCGATGCCGCCGAAGCCGATCAGGCCGAGCGTTTTGCCCGTGAGTTGAAGCGCGTCCTCACGCAGCCAGTTGCCGGCGCGCATCTCGCGGTCCATCCGGGTGATGCCGCGCGCGGCTTCCCACATCAGGGCGATGGCACATTCGGCGACCGCGGTGTCGCCATAGCCCTTGATCAGGTGCACTTCGATGCCGAGCTCGGCCAACTCCTCCGGATTCATGTAGCTGCGCGCGCCGGTGCCGAGGAACACCACGTGCTTCAGCCCGGTGCATTTCTTCGCCACATCGGTCGGCAGCGCGGTGTGGTCGACAATGCCGATCTCGGCGCCGCCCAGGATGCCAGGCCAGTCCTCCGCCTTGATGTTGGGATCGAGGTTGACCGTTACGTCGCCATCGCCGGCCTTGCGCTGCCGCTCGAAGATCTCCGCAAGTGAATCATTGGCGTCGACAAAAACTCCGCGCACAAAAACCTCCCTTGAATGTCAGGACGCGACGCCGGCGAGCGCCAGCACGGTGTGCATGAGCACGTTGGCGCCCGCCGCGCAATCCGGCTGTGTCGCGTCTTCCAGCTCATTGTGGCTGATGCCGTCCTTGCAGGGCACGAACACCATCGCGGCCGGCATGATCGTGTTGAGGTTGCAGGCATCGTGGCCGGCGCCGGACGTGATGCGGCGGTGGCTGTAGCCCAAGGTCTTGGCCGCATTCTCGACCGCGTCGACGAATTTCGGATTGAAATGCGTCGGTGGCTTGCGCCAGACCAAATCGAGTTGGACATCAACCTTGCGGCGCGCGGCGATCTTGGCGGCAGCAGCACGCAAATCGCGGTCCAGCGCATCCATGATCTCACCGTCGGCGCTGCGGCAGTCGACGGTGAAGGCGATCCCGCCGGGAATGACGTTGCGCGACGGATTTGCGACTACGGCTTCGCCGATGGTGCCGACCGCCTTGGGCCCGTGCGTGCTGGCGATGCTCTCCATCGCCAGCACGATCTCCGATAGCGTCGCCAGCGCATCACGGCGCAGCGGCATCGGCGTCGAGCCGGCATGGCTTTCAAAGCCCGTGATCTTGCCGTCGTACCACAACACGCCCTGGCCGGAATCGACGACGCCGATGGTCTTGCCCTCCGCCTCCAGGATCGGCCCCTGTTCGATATGCAGTTCGACAAAGCCGGAGAACTTTTGCGTGCCGACCGGCGCCGCGCCGCGATAGCCGATGCTGTCAAGGGCCTGGGCAACCGTCACGCCCTCGGCATCCCTGCGCGACAGGATATCGTCGGTCGTGAAGTCGCCGACATAGGCGGCCGAGGCCATCATCGCCGGCGCAAAGCGCGAGCCTTCCTCATTGGTCCAGTTGCAGATGCAGAGCGGAAGCTCGGTCTCGATCCCGGCATCGTTGAGCGTGCGCACCACCTCGAGCGCGGCGAGCGTGCCGAGCACGCCGTCATATTTGCCGCCGGTCGGCTGCGTATCGAGATGCGAGCCAAGACCGATCGGTGGTTTCGACATATCCCGTCCCTTACGCAGGCCGAACATCGAGCCCAGCGCATCGACATGCACCTCCAGTCCGGCCGCCTCGCACGCCTTGTGGAACCAGTCGCGGACCTGCTTGTCCTCCGCGGAAAGCGTCAGCCGCCGCACGCCGCCCTTCGGCGTGGCGCCGAATTTCGCGGTTTCATGGATATCGCCCCAAAGGCGGGCGGAATCGATCTGAAGGTTGGATGCGATTTTGGTCATTCAGCTTTCCGGAATTGCGTAGGCACCTGGCGGAAGGCCATGGTAGAATCGATCAATAGGACCTGTCGAGGCACGGAGCGCATGTGATGAATGTCGGTTTGACCCGGAAAGAGCAGGGCGGTCTCGGCGAGACGCCGATCCTGCCGAGCCATCAGGCGCGCCTCGATTGCCGCAACGGCATGGCGGAGACGACATCAGGCATTGCCAATGGCTATGTCCAGGGCAATCTCGCGATTCTGCCGGAAAAATACGCCTCCGCGTTTCACCGCTTCTGCCAGCTCAACCCGAAGCCGTGCCCGATCATCGGCATGTCCGATGTCGGCAATCCCATGATCCCCTCGCTCGGCACCGATCTCGACATCCGCACCGACGTGCCGCGCTACCGGGTCTGGCACGACGGCGAGGTGGTGGAGGAGCCGACCGACATCATGGCGCATTGGCGCGACGATCTTGTGGCCTTCGTGCTCGGCTGCTCGTTCTCATTTGAAGAGGCCTTGATGGCGGATGGCCTGCCAATCCGCCACATCGAGCACAAGGTGCGCGTGCCGATGTACCGTACCAATATCCAGTGCCAGCCTTCCGGCCCCTTCGCCGGCCCCATGGTGGTGTCGATGCGCCCGTACAAGCCGGCACAGGCGATCCGCGCGGTGCAGATCACCACGCGCTTTCCGAGCGTGCACGGCGCGCCCGTGCATCTCGGCCTGCCACATTCGATCGGCATTGCAGACATCGCCAAGCCCGATTACGGCGATCCGGTGCCGGTCGAGGCGGATGAAATCCCGGTGTTCTGGGCCTGCGGCGTCACCCCGCAATCGGTCATTGCCGCCGCGAAGATTCCGTTCGCGATCACCCATGCGCCGGGTTTGATGTTGATCACGGATTTGCAGAACAAGCAGTTGGCTGTGCTTTAAACTTCGTAGCAACCGTTAGATCGTCGTCCGATTGCCGTGAGCATGACGTTGTGCTCGCGGCGGTCAAGGCGTGGCCTGGGGGCGGCGAGGATGGGGCACGACCGGAGCCACGGCCAGCCTTGACGGCCGCTGCGCGCGGCGTCGCTGTGACGGCAGGTCGGGACGAAGAAAC
>Ga0210387_10000588_pt1 | contig 26103 bp, 21 predicted proteins | sample IncBWC7OmetaG_FD_160108 | JGI IMG/M metagenome (GOLD analysis project Ga0210387, IMG submission 160108) | Forest soil microbial communities from Barre Woods Harvard Forest LTER site, Petersham, Massachusetts, United States - Inc-BW-C-7-O ...
CCAACGGTATTCAGGAAATCAGCCCGTCGTCATACGCTGGCTCGATCAGTACATCGACGGACACCGTCGTCCTGACGGGTTCTGACCTTGAGCCCGGCGCGACTGTAACGATCACTGGCTGTGCTCAGATCACCGGGGCCGTAACACTCGTCTCGGCGTCTGGTAATAGCGCGACCGTGTCGTTCCCTGAGCTCGGTACAGCTGCTCAGGCTTGCACGGTCCACTACGCGAACCCCGCGGTTGGTGGTGACGGTCTCACGTATCTCTCGGCCGTTGGAGCACTCTCCATTGGCGAGGCGAGCAGTGTTGCTCCGATCGTGACTGGTGCCACGGCACCCACAACGCCTGTCAATGTTGGTACTTCGGGCACGCCCGTCACGCTGACTGGTTTTGGATTTGGCTACTACACGCAACTCCAGTCCACTGCAACGGGTATTACCTTTAACGCGGCAACGCCGTCCACCACGGGTACCACGATCACCGCTCCGGTGAACGTGGCGAGTTCCACGGTGAACGCTGGTCCGACCGACGTTGAGGCCGCGAACGGCGCTCATGTCAGTACGCCCTTCGCCACCGCCTTTACGGTTGCGGGACCGTCGATTACGTCAACGGCACCGGCGGCAATCGCCGTGGGCGCCGCGTACGGCACGACAATTGCTGTGACCGGTACGGGATTCACCCCGACCACGACGGGTTCCATCGGTGACGGTGGCGCTCTGGCTGGCATCGTGTCATACGTGAGCCCGACCGCGATGACCGTGACGATTACGCACGGTTCATCGGCAGCTGGTACTGCGACGATTAGCTTGCAGGAGTCCACGGCGACCGGAACGGTGAACACCTCGTTCACGCTTCCTGTTGACGCGGCACCGACTGTTTCTAGCGTGGCGTACCCGACGGGTATCACCGACGTAGGTGTCGGTGCCACTGCGGCGACCGTCTACATCAACGGAACGGGATTTGCTACGGGAGTTACTGTCACGAAGTTTGTGAACGCTGCTGGAACTGCGGACCCGAACGTCACCGCCACGGTGACCAAGGTCACCGCGACTCAGTTGACGGTGACGGTTGCTGTAACCGCGCCTGACGCCAACCCGACGGTCGGTTACACCGTGACGAACACTGACGGCGGATCCGTGCCAGTGTTGGCTACCCAAGTTGGCGCCATAACGCTTGGCGCCGGTCCCACGATCACGGCGATCTCGCCCGCTACTGGCAGTGCCGGTGCGACGACGAACTTCACAGTGACGGGTACTGGATTCCAGACGGGTGCTGTAGTCACCTTGGCCCCGGCCAATGGAACCTGCGGCACAGCGACAGTTGCTGCTTCGAATACTTCACTGACCGTGTCCTGCACGCTTGGAGCACCTAGTGCGGTTGCGACGGACCTCGTTGTCACCAACCCTGACGGTGGTTCGGCGACGGGCGCTACCCCGGTGCTTCCTGCCGCTGTCGTGAAGGCTGCTTTCAAGGTTGGCGCGGTGCACGGCTCGGCTGTTTCTGGTAAGTGGGCTGTCATCACGATCACGGGTACTGGCTTCTACGGCCAGCCCAAGATCACCAGCAACGCTGCGGGCTCGAAGTTCGGTGTCACCAAGGACACTGGCAAGTCACTGACTGTTCGAGTCTGGACCAAGAAGGGTATTTCGGGCGAGCACACGCTCACCGTTCACCTAGCTAGCGGTAAGTCTGGCAAGGCTAACTACTCGATCAAGAAGTAGTTAACTTCCAAACAGTTTGAAGAGGTGGCCCGCTCGAAAGAGCGGGCCACCTCTCTTTTTGCCCCAATGGGCATGATTACTTGGTCGGACAGACTACCGTAAGCCGTTCGCAGGGCGCGTTCGGACCGCTAGCTCTTGTGGATCAGTGACCAGGTAACTCCAGATGGAGTGTCCTGGACGTCTACCCCGTTGTCGACAAGCAGACTTCGCAGTCGGTCGGCAAGTTCGAAGAGGCCCTGTTCTCGTAGATCTTGACGGGCCCGGAGTAGTCCGTCGATGAGGGGCGCAGGTTCGATGGACTCGTCTTTTGCTGACGACGCGAGTTGAACGAGGCGGGCGAGAGCAACCGCTCGTTCCTCTGTATTGGAAGCCGCGACTTCGGCAAGTTGAATGAGTGGATCACGGTCGCTGGGTTGTGAGTGAAGTTCGTCGGAGCGCGGTGCTCGCGTGGCGTTTCGGAGGTCGTTGAGCGGGTAGGACTGTCCGTTTTCGAGGGTCAAAGACGCGTTACCCAGCCGCCAGTATCCATTTGAACGACCCTCGACCCTGAGGCGGTCGCTTTCGAAGTCGAAGATCACGGCCGTGTGTTCGTCAACGCCGAGCGTGGCAGCGCCATCGGGTAACTGACGTTCAAGTTCGAGAAGTCTCGGTTCTCCGAGGTAGCAGAACCGAGTGTCGTAGTTGCGCCCCTCAGCATTGTCGAAGTGCGGTATGACTGCACAGTTGAGTCCAAAGCTCCCCAAGACGTCGAGGCCGTCTCGCCACCGAGGCGAGAGGTCGCCCACTTTGTAGACCTCGTAGATGGGAGCGGTGTAACCGCCAAGTGTCAGTGAGGCGGCCGAGGAGATGCAGAGCGTTCCTCCTCTGTTAAGGACGCTCAAGAGATCCTCACCGAAACGCAGTGGAGCCCATTGCGCAAGGGCGTAAGTGGGGCTGCCGGGACCCGCAAAGACGAAGCTGGCGTCACGCACTCCTTGCTTGAAAAGGGCTCGTTCGATGTCGCTTGCTCGTTCGTAGGCGGCGAAGTGAAGGGTCGTCATCGCAATGTGGAGCGAGGTGGAAAAATACTCCTCGAGTTTTTCACTCATCTGAAGAACGTTCAGTTGGAAGCCGTACGAGGTATCCAGGTTGACCGCTCGAACGTCGGGGATCGATTTGAGTAACTTGCGATGGATCTTGGTCATTCCCGGTGCCGTTTCCCCGGATCCAAGTATCGCGAGGACGCCACTGGTCACGGCGACAGCGTACCCCGTGGCCCAGTACGAATAATTGGCGCGTTCGCTAGTTTGGGTTCGTGGGTACAGTCTTTACAATTCGTCAGCGGGCTCGTGGCAATGTCTCCACACCCGTCGTACTTTGGGCGATCGCCATGACGGTTGTGCTCTTCATTGAGATTGTCGCTCCGTCGGCGACGTTAACAGTGGTGGGTTTTGCGCTCACGGCGCTCCTCGGTGCACTACTGGGGTGGCGCCGACGGATGGGCACCGTGATAGTGGCCCCTTTTGTCAATTGGCTTTTCGCCTGGTTTCCCATGGAGATCGCGAGCATGATCCATTTCGGAATCTTGAAAGGATTCCTGCTCGGACTCTTGATTATCACCGTGGGCTGGATCGCCATTGGCTTCGTCGAAGTGGCGTGGCTCTTCATGGTGGCCGCGCTCGTGCGCTCGCTTCACTCCGGTGCGTCGCGGGACGACCCGGTGATCGTCATTGATCCCGATCGCAACTGAGCCTTTGGCGTTTATACGGAGGTGACGACAGGTGCAAGTCGTCGCCACTCGGTCAGTGGTACCTCACCGAAGTCCGCTCCCAGAACCTGAAGGCAGACGTGATCCGCCCCAGCCTCAACGTGCTCTTTGACTTTGGCGAGTACCGCTTCCTCGTCGCCGTGGGCGACGATCGCGTCGCAGAGCCGCTCTGAGCCCCCCCTCACCAGGTCATCGTCACTAAATCCCAGCCGGAGCCAATTATTCCGGTAGTTGGGTAGCCCCGTGTAGAACTCCAGGTGCTCGTGGGCGCGCCGCAGAAACTCCTCGCGACTTTGGCCCAGCACGACCGCCTGCTCGACGCCGAGGAACTTCTCACCCAGGGTGGTGCGGGCCAGCGCGGTGTGCTCAGGTGTGACGAGGTAGGGGTGTGCGCCATCCGCCGTAGTCGCAGCGAGCTCGAGCATTTTGGGGCCGAGGGCCGCAATGACCCTCGCGTATCGAGTTGAGCCTTCCTCGGCCACCATCTTCGAACGGTCCATCGCGTCTAGATACTCACTCATCACCGTGTAGGGAGTTTGATAATCGTGTCCCCGCATCCGCTTCACGAGCGGCTCGTGACTCACGCCGAGCCCGAGGACGAAGCGATGGTCGTAGGCGGCGCTCAGGGTTCGGGCGGCGTTCGCACTGGCCACGGCGTCGCGAGCCCAAATGTTGGCAATGCCCGTCGCCACCACCAGCGATGAGGTGTTGGCCAGTAGCAGCCCCGCGTTGGTGAACGCCTCACGACCGTACGCTTCGGAGAACCAGAGCGCCGAATAGCCCATCGTCTCGACGTCACTCGCGATCTCGGCGGCGCGCGCGGGACTTTGGCCATCGAGGGTCATAGTCCAGAGTCCAACGGTGTGTCGCAGCTTTTCGAGTGCCTGGGGCCAGTCGGTCATGGGAGTCATCCTACGTACGGCGCACTCGGGCGCGTACCCGTCAGAATGGACGCATGGCGTATGTGGTCGTGGTCGTGAGTGCGTTTCTGGCCGTGTCGGCCGCAACTGCCTTACGACCCAATCGTCGTGGTCTATTCGCGGCTTTCGCCTATCCGGTGGGGTGGGCGGCAGGCGAGTTGCCCGGCAAAGGCATCGCGGTTGAGGCCATACTCCTCGGTGGATTGTGGTGGTCAGGCTGGCCCACGGCAACGTGGTTGAGGGTTCTGGTTACAGCTCTGGCTTTCCTCGTGGTGCTCGAGAATCTTGCCCTCGTTGCCGTTCTGTTTCGGTCGAGAACCGTCGTTCGACGCTCGATGGCCAGCGCGCCGGTCCAGCCCCTGTGGGTCGGGCGTCCGAGCGAGGACGTGTTCGGACGCTGGTGGCGCACCGCGCTCCAGATTCCCTTTCACCCGCGTGCGATGGAACTGCACGCCAACATCGCCTACGGGCCGCTCGAGCGACACCGACTCGACGTCTGGAAAATACCCACCACAACCGAACGGGCGCCGGTTATCTACTACATCCACGGGGGCGCATGGACGTTTGGTGACAAGCGCCAGCAGGGGCGCCCCATGTTGCACGAGTTCGTGAGCCGCGGCTGGGTGGTCGTGGCGATCAACTACCGACTGGCCCCCCAACATCGCTGGCCCGCTCAGATCGAAGATGCAACCCGCGCTCTGGGCTGGATCAAATCGAATATCGCCACGTACGGCGGCGATCCTGACCGAGTCGTGGTCGCGGGAGGTTCGGCTGGGGGACACCTCGCGTCGCTTCTCGCTCTCGCGGGTGAGGACCCCACGTGGCGCCCCGCCGGGATTCCCGACGCCTTTGACTGGACCGTCCGTGGGGCGCTGTCCTTCTACGGGGTGCTGGAGATGTTCGGCGATGAAGAGCACTGGCGTGGTCTGGGCCGCGCGTTGCGCCGCCTCCTCGAACATCGCGTGGTGCAGCTGCCCTACGACGGAAACGATGAGATCTATCGCGCCCTGTCGCCCATCGAGCGCATTCGCGTCGATTCACCGCCGTTCTTCGTGGTTCAAGGCACCACCGACACGTTGGTAGAGGTCAATGTGGCCCGGGCCTTTGTCGCCAGGTTTCGCTCGATTGCCTTCGCGCCTCTGTACTACGTCGAACTTCCCTTGACCCAGCACGCCTTCGACCTCACGATGAGTCCGCGCACGTCGGCCACGACGCGCGCGGCGATTGCCTTTGCGGAGTCGGTTGCTGCCCCTCGGCCAGCGGTCCCGAGCGATCTCATTAGGAGTTATCAGGTGCCGCCGACCTCGCTGCAGGTGTGTCAGGGCGAGCAGTGGGTTGACGCCCGGGACGCCGCGGTAGGCGATGGCCCCTTTTTTGTGGTCACTTCCGACAACCCGTATTCGACGATGTTGGATACGACTAACAACGAGACTCGGCGCCGCGAACTACGGGCGGTACTGGATTCTCGTGGCATCTCCTACCAAGAAGCTCGCGGCCGCGACCCGAGCGCGACCTGGCCCGATGAACTGGGTGTGGCTCTCTTCGGGGTAACGCGCGACGACGCGCGGGCTTTGGCCCTGGCGTGGGAGCAGTTCGCGTTCTACGAGGTGAGCCAGGATGCCGTGCTCGTGCGCGACAGCGTGTCCGATCTCGTGCTTTCCTAGGCCGGGACAGCCAGCGTGACGTTGATGGTGAGTTCGCTGGCGTCGGTGACCACCAACTCCTCGATGTTGCCCGCCGAGCGAAGGTCCGCGGCGCTCGCGCGCAGCGCCTCGGCAATCTCGCTCGGGGCGCTCACCACCATGCTGGTGACGATCGCGCGCTGAGAGAGTTTGGCCGTACTCTTCTCGCCGCGAACAACAGCGAGGGCGTCGCAGACGGGCTGGTAGATGGAGCCCGGGCGTTCAGGCAGCGGTCCCAGTTCGGCGAGGGTGGGCCACGCACTCAGGTGAATCGAGTTGTCGTGCCACCAGCTCCACACCTCTTCGGTGACGAAGGGCTGAATCGGAGCAAAAAGCCGCTGGAGAACCGAGAGCGCGAGCGACAGCGTGGCGCGCGCCGACTTGGTGTCGCGGTCGTCACCCTCGCCGTAGGCGCGGGCCTTGACGAGTTCGATGTAGTTGTCGCAGAACGACCAGAACAGTGACTCCGCCCGCTCGAGCACGCGCGCGTAGTCGTACTGCTCGAACGAGGCGGTGGTCTCGGTGATCAACTCACCCAACAGGGCGAGGAGGTCACGGTCCATCGGTGCGGTGACGTCGCTGGCGCTCAGCTCTTCGTGAGCGTCCAGACGTCCGAGCACGAACTTCGAGACGTTGAGCATCTTGATCGCGAGTCGCCGGCCTATTTTCATCTGGCCCTCGTCGATGGCCGTGTCGGTGCCCGGACGCCCCGAGGCAGCCCAGTAGCGAACAGCGTCCGCGCCATGATTCTCGATGAGCGGCAGAGGAGTGACAACGTTGCCCTTGGACTTAGACATCTTCTTGCGGTTGGGGTCAAGGATCCAGCCCGAAATCAACGCATTCTTGAAGGGGAGTGAGTCAAACTCCAAGTGACTGCGCACGACCGTCGCGAAGAGCCACGTGCGAATGATCTCGTGAGCCTGCAGGCGCAGGTCCATCGGAAACACGCGTTCGAAGAGATCGGTTCCCCAGCGTCCCGCGATCTGGGGTGAGAGTGAACTCGTGGCCCAGGTGTCCATGATGTCGGGATCGCCCATAAAACCGCCGGGCTGATCTCGCTGACTCTCGTCATATCCGGCGGGGGTGTCCGAGGACGGGTCGACCGGTAGGAGATCGTGCGACGCCGTGAGGGGAGAGTCGAAGTCGACCTCGCCCGCCTCGTCGATGGGGTACCAGACGGGAAACGGGACGCCGAAGTAGCGCTGACGAGAGATGTTCCAGTCGGTGTTGAGACCTTCCACCCAGGAGCGGTAGCGGTGGCGCATGAAGTCGGGCACCCAGCGCAACTCATCCCCGCGCGCGAGAAGTTCCTCGCGGTGCTCGAGGGTGCGCACGAACCACTGCCGCGAGGCGACAATCTCGAGGGGCCGCTCGCCGCGTTCGTAGAACTTGACGGGATGGGTGATCTCACGCGGTTCTCCGATGAGATTTCCCTCAATCTTTAGGGCCTCCACCGTGGCACTTCGCGCCTGCTTGACGTTGCGGCCCTCGAGAGCCGCGTAGTGACGCTGTGCGCTACCGGGGTCCTGGCTCGAGAACTCCGCCGAGGTGAAGTCGGCCGGCAGGAAGCGACCGTCCCGGCCGATCAGGGTTCGCGTGGGCAGGTTCAGTTCGCGCCACCACGTGACGTCGGTGGTGTCGCCGAACGTGCAGATCATCGCGGCTCCCGTACCCTTCTCGGGATCGGCCAGCTCGTGGGCGACCACGGGAACGTCGACGCTGTACAGCGGGGTACGCACGAACGTGCCAAAGAGGTGGGCGAAGCGCGGATCCTCGGGGTGAGCCACCACGGCCACACAGCTGGCCAGCAGTTCGGGCCTGGTCGTGTCGACTTCGATGGTGCCCTCAGCGCCGACGCGAGGAAAGGCGATCCGGTGATAGGCACTGGGCTGTTCGCGATCCTCAAGCTCGGCCTGGGAGACAGCCATGCGAAAGTCCACGTCCCACAGCGTGGGAGCGACGCGCAGGTACACATCGCCTCGCTCGAGCATGTGCAGGAACGCCTTTTGCGAGACGCCGCGGGCAAAACCGCCCACCGTCGTGTACTCGGTGGACCAGTCCACCGACTGGCCGAGGGTTCGAAACAGGTGCTTAAAGGCCTTTTCGTCGATCTTGGTGAGCTCCTCGCACAGTTCCACGAAGTTGCGTCGGCCGATCGAGAGTTTGTGCCGCTCGTCAGGACTCTCCGGGGGCGTGAAGTTCGGGTCGTAGGGGAGCGACGGGTCACAGCGCACCCCGTAGTAGTTCTCGACTCGTCGTTCGGTGGGCACCCCATTGTCGTCCCAGCCCAGCGGGTAAAAGACATTTTTTCCCCGCATTCGCCAGAAGCGTGCGATGACGTCGCCTTGGGTGTAACTAAAGACGTGACCGATGTGCAACTCGCCCGAGACGGTGGGCGGCGGGGTGTCGATGCTAAAGACATCCTCACGCCGGGTGTCGCGGTCAAAGCGGTAGGTGTCCTGGTCGTCCCAGCGAGTGGTCCAGGTGGCTTCAAGGCCGTCCACCGTGGGCTTTTCGGGCACGGGAAAGGGCGTTGGCATAGAAGCGTCAGGCATGGTTGGCGTAGTTTAGAACAGTGATTCGCCTCTACGACACGGCCCGCGGCGAGGTGCGCGACCTCGTCCTGCGCTCTCCGGGGCGGGTCTCAATGTACGTCTGTGGCCCTACGGTGGACAATTTGCCGCACCTGGGTCACGGCCGCTTTTCACTGGTCTGGGACGTGGCGCGCCGCTGGTTTACCTTCGTGGGTCTGCGCGTGCACTACGTCTCGAACATCACCGACGTCGACGACAAGATCATTGCGCGCGCGGCCGCCGAAGATCGCAGCGAGGTCGACGTCGTCAAGCAGTACGAGCACGAGTGGTGGGACGCCATGGCGCGCCTCGGCGTGGCCGAGCCGGACGACGTGCCCCACGCGACGGACTACATCCCCCAGATGGTCGAACTCATCGGCTCGTTCCTCGAGCGCGGCGTCGCCTACCAGACGAGCGACGGGGTCTACTTCGACGTGACCTCGGTACCGGACTATGGCCTTTTGGCTGGTCAACCCCTTGATTCCCTGCGAGCCGGGGCCCGAGTCGAAGGCAATGAGGAAAAGCGTTCGCCGCTGGACTTCGCGCTGTGGAAGAACGCGAAACCGGGCGAACCGTCCTGGTCCGCACCCTTTGGCGAGGGTCGGCCCGGCTGGCACACCGAGTGCGTCGTCATGTCGCTCGATCTGCTGGGAGAGAACTTCGACCTGCACACCGGCGGGCTCGATCTGAAGTTCCCTCATCACGAGAACGAACGAGCCCAGGCCGTCGCTGCACAACGGGCTTTCGCGCGCCACTGGGACCACAACGGATCAGTCATGGTCGGTGGCGAGAAAATGAGCAAGTCCTTGAATAACTTCACGACCCTCACTGAACTGCTGGAGAGTACCGATCCGCGCGCCTATCGACTTTTGGTGCTGCGATCGCACTATCGCTCACCCTTGGAAGTAACGCGCGAGATCGTCGCCGATGCCGAGCGCGCGCTCGCTCGCTTGGATGGTCTGGCGCGGCGCTTCGAGTTGCCCGAGCTGGCCGGTTCGCATTTCGAAGTGGCCTCGTCGCACGCGTGGGAGGAGGAGTCCCTCGAACTCTTTGAGCGCGTGACTGCCCTCATGAACGACGATCTCAACACTCCCCAAGCGGTGGCCGAGCTCTTCGACGCGGTGAGTGCGGCGCACGGGGCGGCTGATGACGGCCGTCCCGTCGCGGCTCGGCGCCTCGCACAGTCGATCAACGTCCTCTTTGGCGCCATGGGCCTCGCGCTCGTGGCGGGCAGCCACGAGATCGACGACGAGAGTCTGCGTCTCGTCCAGGAGCGCGACGTGGCTCGAGCGGCCGCCGACTGGGCGGAAGCCGATCGACTGCGTCGCTCCCTCGTCGAAAAGGGCTGGATTGTCGAGGACGGACCGGCCGGAACAGCCATACGGCGCCCGTAATTCTTCTTGTCTTTGCAACTATCCACCAAGTAGCGTTGCGCGTGAGGTTGCCGTAGTGGTTCCCTCCAAAAACCGGTAATCCGGATGTTTGAAGCAATAAGGAGGCCCACAGTGGCTGCAGGAACCGTCAAGTGGTTCAACGACGAAAAGGGCTGGGGATTCATCGCTGTTGATGGCCAGCCTGACGTCTTTGTTCACTACTCGGAGATTCAAGGCGAGGGTCGTCGGACGCTCGTTGAGGGACAGGCCGTGGAGTTCGACATTGAACCCGGCGATCGTGGTCCTTTGGCCAAGCGCGTCGTACTCGCCTAACCATCCATTTTTTGTAGTTGGCAACCGCCGCCTTCGGGCGGCGGTTGTTTATTTGGTCCCACACTGCGGTACCTTGGTTACCGGTAAGTAACTACTTCGGACAAGGTGCGACATGAGCGATTTTTCAATGGATCTCAACGAGGATCAGATCACGTTGCGCGACTGGGTCCACGGATTCGCCGAACAACAGATGCGTCCCATTGCGGCCGAGTGGGACGAGCGGGAAGAGACGCCCTGGGCCTTTATCCAAGAGGCCGCCAAGCTCGGCGTGTACGGCCTGGACTTCATGATGAACGCCGTGGCCGATCCGACGGGTCTGTCGATGATGATCGCGCTCGAGGAGTTGGCCTGGGGTGACGCGGGGCTGTGCATGTCACTCATGGGCACGAGTCTCGGGGTGGCCGCGATCCTCTCAAATGGGACCCGCGAACAGCAGATTGAGTGGATACCCCAGTGTTATGGCACGCCCGACGAGGTCAAGATCGCTGCCTTCGGAGTGTCGGAGCCCGACGCGGGTAGCGACGTGTCGTCGCTGCGAACGAGGGCGGTCTACGACGAGGCGAATGATGAGTGGGTGCTCAACGGCACCAAGACCTGGATCACCAACGGTGGTATCGCCAACGTGCACGTCATCGTGGCCTCGGTGGACCCAACTCTCGGAGCGCGGGGTCAAGCGTCCTTCATCATCCCCGAAGCGACGCCGGGGCTTTCGATGGGCCAAAAGTTCAAGAAGATGGGCATCCGCGCGAGTCACACGGCCGAGGTGCTCTTGGACGACTGTCGCGTACCGGGCTCGTGCCTGCTCGGGGGCAAGGACAAGTTGGACGAGAAGCTCGCGCGGGTGCGTGAGGGTAAACGCGCCTCAAGTCAAGCGGCTATGGCCACCTTCGAGGCGACGCGCCCAGCGGTTGGCGCTCAGGCCCTGGGTATTGCTCGCGCGGCCTATGAGTTCGCGCTGGACTACGCCAAAGAACGTAAGCAGTTTGGCCGGGCCATCATCGAGAACCAGGCCATCGCCTTCAAGTTGGCCAACATGAAGGTAAGCGTGGACGCCTCGCGGCTTCTTATTTGGCGCGCTGCCTGGATGGCCGCGACCCGCAAGCCCTTTACGAGCGGCGAGGGCTCGATGTCCAAGCTCTTTGCCAGCGAAACGGCGGTCACCGTGACCGACGAAGCTATTCAGGTACTCGGTGGGTACGGCTACGTGCGCGACTATCCGGTCGAGCGATGGCACCGGGACGCGAAGATCTACACGATCTTTGAAGGGACCAGCGAGATACAGCGTCTCATCGTGGCGCGTTCTATCTCGGGTGTACAGATTAAGTAGGAGCGACGGGATTAGGTCGCAGCGGCGGTCTGTCCACCAGATCGCTCGTGGGTTTGGTCCATTGATTGGTACTGGACATTGCGGAGTCTTCAAACGACTTCGATCCGGGAGACCTAGGGGCTCCCTGAGGGGCATCTCATGACCGGCCGACGCACAGAAAAGTTATTCTGACCAGTACTTATAGTCGCAGCTCAAAGGTGGTCAATTGCTTTACGAACCCAGCCAAATATCACTACGGCAACCCTCCATTTGACAAATTTGTGCCCAAGGGCGAGACTTGCTGGCTGCAGGGGCAGGCGAGGAGAGCAGTATGGCCCTGGAACACTCTTGCCGTCGTCATTGGCGACGTGCGTCCCATACTGACGCAAGTGACACTCGGCGCAATGGAGATGACAAATCTCTCTCGGCTGCCAGCAATTGTGCCCTAGCGAATCGTCATCAACGTCACGCTCGTCGTCTGACTTTCAAAGCATAGAGAATGTTGAGTCTGGGAGAAGCGGCATGACGGTCCTAACCTCCCCCTCGCACGTCCGACGGTCAACTCGTTCGCGTGGCAACTCAAAAAATTCTCGGAAGCGGAGTGACGGAGGCTTCACCCTGATCGAGTTACTCATCGTCGTGACGATCATGCCGCTGATAGCCGGAGCCTTGGGATACGGGTTGGTCACGGTGTTCTCGCTGCAAGGGAGTGTGTCCGCCAGGCTGGGTGACTCGAGTGATGCGCAGGTCGTGGCGGCGAGTTTCACCAAGGACGTGCAAAGCGCTTCATCGATTACCACCCAGTCAACCCCCTTGTGCGGACCAACAACCCAAACTCAACTTTTGGGGTTGGAGTGGGGCGGCGGCAGCGAAGTTGCTTCTTATGTGGAGCAGGGCCAGAGCGGCACGACGTACTCATTGATTCGAAACGACTGTGCCACCGGTCCATCGACGACGCCATCGAGTTCGACGACCCTCTCCTACGACCTTCTTGCGCCCTGTCCGCAGTCCGGTTCGTGCCAGGCCGCGCCCGTTGCCTACGACGGGACGACAGTGATCGTCACGTCGGGTGGTCTGGTGTCGACCATTGGGATGACGGCGTTGCAGTTTCCCATTTCGGAGCCGAAGAGCTCATTCGTTTACCACTTATCGGCCACGCCGGCTGGGGGAGGATCGACGCCCGAGACCAATCTCGGAGGGCCAAACTCTGACTCATCGTGTGGCTTCGCTCTGGCCGGAACCGGTTCGTTCGCTCAGACGATGTGCTTCATCGGTTTCACCACAGCTGAGCTCCAGTCCGCCGCGAAGTCTGGCAGCACCTGCACGTCCACCGATCCGGGTCACGCGGGTGAGGACATGTCCGTTGATGTCCCCGGTGGCTACATCATGTCCTTTTGCCTCACGGCTTCGGACTCCTCATTGATCGCGGTGTCGACGCCGATCGGCGGAGGGACATGCGACCAGGGGCCTACTCCGTGTGACGGGGGTCACATCAGTAACGGCCAAGGCTTCCTCGGCAACGACAACCAAGTGAACGGCACTGCGACCCCCTTTTATGCGGCGATTGGATGCCCTGCTTCCACCCCGGCTTTGCAGAGCAACGTCGTGACATCCTCGTGCATCAATCCGGCGATATTCCAGACGAACAACGGTGGAAGCGACACCGTCACGCTCTCCAATATCGAGGTGGACGACCCCGAAGGCAACGAGGCGACGGGATACGAAGTCGTCACTGCCGACGCCGAGACCATTGACCCGGGCGGCCACATCATTTGGACGTCGAGCCTGCCCGCGTCGCATCCTCTCCCGTTCAACCTGATTCCGAATTTCTCTTTCTCGGACCTCGGCAATGCCTGCAACAACGTTCCTTCCGCAGACAACGCCAACACCACAGGCTGGAGCATCGACAATGGCGATACGACAGTGCAGATTGGGGGAACCAACTACACCGGCCTCCTGACCGGCCTGGGCACGGCGACGGTTGAATGCACGTCGACGTTCCAGACGCAATCTCCCACTCAGAATTCCGCGGGGCTGCTGCGAACGGGCACCGCAATGATAGGGATCACACCACTCACGGTGAACGGTGGCGCGGAGCCGGTGACCATCACGGCCCAACTACAAGGTGAGGGCTATAACGCCGTGGCCTTCGGACTCCTCCTGCCATGAAGTCTCTGCGCGACTGGTCCTACCGAGTTCTTGGGCGCCCTGGGACGCCCGAACCCGATTCGTCTAGGGCTACGATCCCTCGCGCTGGCTCAGACTCGGGAGAGACACTGATCGAAGTCCTACTCGCACTGATCATCTTGGCTCTGGCGTCGGTGGCCCTGATTACGGCGTTTGGGACCGACATCTCGGCGTCAGCGGAGCATCGGAGCTTGGCCAACTTTGACACGGCGCTGGCGAGTTCTATTGCGACGACGACCACGCTCATCCAACAGCAGTACGCCTCCGTGTTCGCAACTTGTCCGAACCCACTTGACCCCCTCGCGGCGTACCCGACTTCGGCGGCCATGACCTCGGCGCTGAACATCAGCGGGTATACGGCAACGATCGAAGCGTCGGGATCGCTCCCGGCGGTTGAGTACTCCGACGGGAGCGGCTTTACGCCGACCTGTACGACTGGTACGCCCAATACTCCCAGCGACGTCGACCAACCTCAACTGATCACGATTGTCGTCACCGACACCCAGACGGGCTATTCGCAGGTCAACTCAGTCGTGGTTGATGATCCCACCCCAGTCCAGGTAAGTGGAGGAAACGGATCGGCGGCCACCCAGTTGGTGTTCGTGACTGAACCGGAGGGGGCGACGGTGGGAACCCCCTTCACGACGCAACCGATTCTTGAGGTTCAGGACTCCTCCGGAACTATTGTGACGACGGACCTTTCGCCAATCACGCTGACCTTAAGTGGCGGGACCAACGGAGCGGCACTTTCCTCGACGTGCTCGGGAATCGAGTCCTCGGGCATCGTGGTCTTCTCGGGGTGCAGCATCAACGAAGTGGGTACGGGCTACCAATTGACGGCCAGCGAACCCTCGCCGACTCAACCCGGTCAGTTCCTGAGCACTCCGAGCACCGTCTTCAGCGTCTACTCCGCGCCGCTCGCAACGCCTGTTATTACGAAGGTGACCCCCTCTACAGTGACCCAAGGAGCGATCAACGTGACCTTCTCGGGCTCCGCTAATGCGCCCGCCAATCAGACATACACCATCAAGGCCTGCACCAACTCGTCCATGAGCGCCAACTGCACGACGCCGGCGAACTTCACGTCGGGTAACGATCTCACCGGTCTCACGCCCGGGACCAATTACTGGGTTCAGATCACTGCCGCGGCGACGAGCAACTATCTCCCGTCAACGTCTCCGCCCAAGGGCCCGACCATGGCGACGGTTCAGTTGAATGCCCCGGGCGCCCCATCGCTGGGGTACGGCACTGCCGCTGGCTCCTTGGCGGTCAGCTTTGCGCCGCCGACGGGCAACGTCCCATCCGGACAGACGTACACCGTCAAGGCTTGCACCAACAGCGCGATGATGAGCGGTTGTGTAAGCAACACGAACTTCACCTCGGGCGCCAGTTTTACAGGTCTTCCGTTCATTGCGGGCAGCCCCGGTACCTTGTACTACGTTCAGGTCACGGCGAACGCTTCGACTGGCTACCTGGCTTCGGCGCCTTCACCCTCCGTTCCGGTCCCCGCTTCGTCGAGCCACAACGAAACGAGCGCGGTCCAGACGCCAACCTCGCTCACTGCGGCTCCGTCGTCACAAACGGGCGCAATCACGGTGTCGTTCAACGCCAGTGGGGGGGTCACCAAGCCGACGTCGTACACCGCCACTGCGTGCACCGATCAAGGGATGTCGCTCAACTGTGTCACTGTGACCAACTTCACCTCGGGAGCCCAAGTGAGTGGGCTGATTCCCGGCGATGGGTACTACGTCGAGATCACCGCGGTCGCGCCGAATACGGCCTACGCATCGGCGACCACTGCGCCTACGTCCTCAGCAGCGGTCGCCACGGTGCAGTTGGCGGCGCCAACCAACGTTGCGGGCGGGTACGGCACGAACGCCGGCTCCTTGTCGGTCACGTTCTCTCCGCCTGTCCCCGCGGCGCCCGGCCAGACGTACACCGTCAAGGCCTGCACGAATACGCAGATGACGGCTGGCTGCGTCAGTAATGGGAACTTCAACTCCGGCAGTCAGTTCAGCAATCTCCCCTTTACCCCCGGCACTGTCGGCACCACCTACTACATCCAAGTCACCGCGAACGGATCGTCCGGCTATCTCGTGTCGCCCGTTTCGGGACAGGCCAGCCATGCCGAGGAGAGCCAGATCGGTGCGCCGGGCGCCCCGACAGCGGTTTCGTCGACGACGGCTACCGGAACCATTGTGGTCAGCTTCGCTAACTCTTCGGGCCCGGCGCCGAGTAGTTACACCGCTGTCGCGTGCACGAACATCGGGATGAACAATCCCGGTTGCGTCACCGCGAATAACTACACCTCGGGAGCGCCCTTCGGCGGGCTCACTCCGGGAACGCAGTACTACGTTCAGATCACGGCTGTCGGACCCACTGGCTATGCGAACGACAACTCTGCGGTCTCCACTTCGTCAACCGTCGCCTCGGTACAACTGGCGGCGCCCACCAACGTTACGGGCGGGTACGGCACCACGGCCGGCTCTCTGTCGGTGAACTTCTCCGCGCCGAATCCCGCCGCACCCGGTCAGACGTACACCGTCAAGGCGTGTACGAACACTCAGATGAACGCTGGCTGCGTCAGCAGTGCGAACTTCAACTCCGGCAGTCAATTCAGTGGTCTTCCCTTTACTCCTGGCACGGTCGGCACCACGTACTACATCCAAGTCACGGCCAACGGATCCCCCGGTTACTTCGTGTCGCCGACTTCAAGCCAAGCCAACCACGCGGAAGAGAGTCAGTACAATCCGCCTGGGACGCCGACGGTGGCTACCTCCACGAGGAACGGCGACATCTCTGTGAGCTTCAGCGCCCCAGCGGGCGCGGCCCCGGGCAGTTATACCGCAGAAGCGTGCCCCACTCAGGCGATCAGCGCAGGTTGTGTAGGACCACAATCGATCACGCCGGGCGTTGGCGTTCTGTTGGGCGGACTCCGAGCGGGATCCAGTTACTACGTTCAGATCACCGCGGTCGCCTCTGCGGCATATGTGAGTAGCGTTTCTGCCTTCTCTTCAGGCGCTGCGAGGGCCGGATGATGAGGAGGTTTCTGAGGGTGTCGCGAGGTCGATGGCTGGCCCACGTCAACGTCGTCGATGGATTGCACGAGGAGTCACCCTCAGCCAAGACGTCTGGCGAAAGGGGGGCGATACTCATACTGGCCTTCGTCTATCTCGTGGCTGTCGGACTCATCGTGGCCGCTCTATCGACGTGGGCCACCAACGATCTCAACAACTCCACGCAGTTCACTTCGGCGAACTCGACGACCCTAGCGGCGACGGACATGATGAACGTGGCGATCCAATACGTCCGCTACAACCCTGTGATCTCGAACAGCCAGCCGGTCCTTGTCTCCAGTCCCCTTGTCGCGTGCTGGGGAGGCGGTCAGGCCCAGACTTCGTCGATTCCCGTGATTAACGGTGATCAGATTGCCGTGTGGTGCAGCACCGTGTGGGACCCGCTGAATCAGGTGACGAGCAACGTGCCCCAAGATGTGACGCGCGATGTGACGTTTGTTGCGTGTCCGATCGCCGTCACCGCCGTGTCATGCCAAGCCAATCCGTTGTTGACCGCAGTTGTCCAATACGACGACTATCCGCCCGCGCCCGCGCGTAGCGCCCCGATCCAAACTCTGTGCTCGGTCTGGTGCGGAGCCGGCATGGAGATCGTGACCTGGCAATGGGGATCGACAGGGCCGGCGGCGGTGTCGGGTCCCGCGACGACACTGACTTTTTCAAATGAGCCATCGGACACCAGTGCCTTCGCAACCACCGAGGCCGCGGTGTACGCCACCGACGCGAGTGGCAATCCCGTCCAAGGCGATACCATCTCGATACAGCAGCAGACCGGCATCACTTCAGCCTCGAGCACGCTCACCGCAGTGACGAACTCCTCGGGTGTAGCCGAGTTCACGAACATCGTCCCCCAGTTGCCTGGCAGCTACACGTTGACTGCCAGCGACCCCTATGGGAATTCAACGACGTCGACGCAGTTCAACGTTTCGAAACAGAGGGCCGTACTCCAAATAACGTCGACGGCCCCCACGAGCGCCACGTCGGGCGGCACACCGTATTACCCCACCGCGGTAGACAAAAGTATCCCCGGGGACACGGTGGCCATCACCCTCGATCCGTCTTCGTCTGGCTGCGCATTGAGTGCGGGCAAGGTTACCTTTACCGGTCCTGGCACCTGCGTACTTGACTTCAACGATCCGGCTACCGGCAATCCGATCTACTCGGCGGCGCTGCAATTGACCCAGAGTTTCCCGGTCGGCGGGCTGAGCGCCACCCAGGTCGCGATCACGCTGAGCCCGTCAAACCCACCGAACCCGGTGACCGCGCCGGCGAGTGGGACGGCCAACGTGACGGTCTCAATGACTCTGGAGAACGCGGTGGGGGTGGCGGTTCCCAGTAGTGGAACGACGACATTGGTGCTCAGTGATATCGGCAGTGGCGACTTCGCGACCAAGCTCGGCGTAACGGGATCGTCAACGCTGAACGTGAGCTTCACGAACACCGCGACCGCCACCGCGTACTTTTACAACGGCAGCCTTGGTCCGGACACCATTTCGGCGGTCAACGGAACGACCCACTGGGGTTCGGCGAGTCTGACGATAATCGGGGGAGCTCCAACTCAAGTCGTTATTACTGCCAACCCGTCGTCGGCGGCGGTCTCGTCGGTGACCAACACTTCTCTGACGTTCCAGCTGGAGGATCAATTTGGCGATCCGGCCACGAGCAGTGGGACGACGACATTGGCATTGAGCGACTCAGGTAACGGGTTCTTTGCGACCTCCAACGGCACGTCAGGAACGTCGACCCTCAACATCACGTTCGCCAACCTCACCGGAACGGCGACCGCTTACTTTGGCAACGAGACGTCGGGTAGCGACGTCATCACGGCCAAGAACGGTGCGAGCGTGTGGGGAACATCGACCGTGTCACCGGTGGCGGGAGCAGCGAGTTCGGTTCAGATCTCCCTGAGCACGACCACCCCCAGACAGAGCACGGTTACGAACACCACTGTCTCCTTACAGTTGGTCGATCAATTTGGGAACCGCGCCACCACCAGCAATGTCTCGCTCGTGTTGTCCAACTCGGGCAATGGCTTCTTCGCTGGGCAGAACCTCGTGGCGGGGAACTCCACCATGACAGTCACGACAGCCTCTGGCGCCGCCACGGCATACTTTGGTGACGACACCAACAGGCAATCTGTCACCATCACTGCGACGGGCCCGGGTTTCGCAGTGACCACGCCACCACTGACGATTTAATAGGAACTGAAGTCGGCCACGGCATCAGCTCCTGACGTTGCAAGCGATCCTGGTCGATGGAACGTCGGCGCTCTGTCCGTCCTACAGTTGCGTCATGGAGGTCATTGTCTCGGACTCGGCGCGCGACTACCTGGCCGCACAGGGAGGGGTTGCGTTCGTTCGTCCCCGCTCGTACAAGTGCTGCAGCGGCGCGTTGACGACACTGAACGTTGATGTCAGCCCACCCGTTGATGCGCATCGCTTTCGCCCGACTGATGCCATCGACGTCGACGTGCGGTTTCTAGAGAGCCCAGTCGGTGCGCCAAGCCAACTCACGATTGACACGCGGGGTCGCAGGCATAAGCGTCTCGTCGCCTACTGGGATGGGTGCGCGTTTAAGTCGTAGGTGAAAAACCTCAATTTTGGGCAGCGGGTACTCTCTCGACATGCCGCACACCGGAACGCCGTATCGTCCTCTAGAACTCATGTCGTTCCAGGCGGCTTCGTGTGGGTCGCGGTTCTCACGATTGCGGGTGCGTCGTTGCTCCCGCCTGGTGAATCGTCAGGTTAAGTGACTCTCAATATCCTGGCACTCTGCACCGGTAACGCCTCTCGGTCGGTCATGCTCGGCTACATGCTCGCCACGGTCAGCGACGCAAACCGACACGACTGGTCAGTTCGCACCGCGGGAACGCTCGTCTCGGAGGGCCGCGCCATGAGCATGCGGACCCGCGATGCACTACTGAGAATTCCTGAGCTTGGTCACCACCCCTTCACGGCGCACCGCAGCCGTCGACTCAGCGCCGAGGACGTGGAGTGGAGTGATGTGATTCTGGCGATGGAGGCCTCGCACGTCATGTTTGTGCGAGGACAGTTTCCCGACGCCGGCGCCAAGACGGTCATGCTCGCTCAGTTTCTCCGCGAGGCGCCGCTAGACGCCGGTTGGTTCGAACAGGTGGAGTTCGTCTCGACGCGTGTCCCGGACTCCGCCTTCGACGTTGAGGATCCGGCCGGCGGCGAACAGGGTGTCTACGACGCGTGCGCCCAACAACTCTGGGAGATGGCGCAGACCTTTTCGACGCTGGTCGATTCATCTCTAGGATGACTCAGCGATGAACACTGACGAACTTCTGATCTCGCTGCTCGAACAAGAAGATGCTCTTCTTTTCCCCTTCTTCGACTACGACGTGGCGTGGCAATTGGGCTCGGCGTTGTATGAGGCTGCGCACCAACAAGAGTTGCCCATCGCGATCACGATTCGGCGCGGTCCCCAGCGCGTGTTCCACGCCGCGCTGATCGGATCGTCCGCGAACAACGACACCTGGCTCGACCGTAAATGTGCGGTCGTTGAGCTCTTTGGTCACTCCTCGTACTACGTGGGATGTCTGTCCCGGGCGGAGGGGGACGGCGACTTCAACGTGGTCCACCGCCTTGACCCTGAGCGGTACGCGGCGCACGGCGGGGCGTTTCCGATTCTCCTGGACAAGACCGGATGCGTAGGAGTCGTGGCCGTCTCGGGCTTGCCCCAGGAAGACGACCATCGCTTTGTCGTCGAGCAACTAGTTGCGTTTCTGGACGCGTCGATCGCTTAGTCGAGTTCGACGCTGCGCAGACCGCCCCACGCCAGGGTGGCGGTGCGTGCCGCCAGTCGCTCGGCGGCGCCGGGCTTGGGCGGCGGCCACCCCTTACCCTCCTGTTGAATCAGCCAGGCGGTTGCGGCGCCCTCGGCGATTCCAATCACCCCGGCCGCGAGCTGACGTCGATGGTCGGGTTTGATGCGCATCGCGATGAGGGGCTCCATGAACGATACCCATCCGAGTTCCACGGCACGCAAGTCGCCCTTCGTCTCGCCCTCGTGCGACTGAAGAAAGAGAATGCGAAAGGCATCGGTCTCACTGACGACCATCTCGAAGTAGACCCGAAAGGCGACCTCGATCTTCGCCCGTGGCGTCTCAGCGGCGTCAACGTTGACGCGCAGCGAACTCATGAGCTTCTCGGCGGTCTGATTCACGATCTCGCGGTACAGTTCGACCTTCGAGTCGAAGTACTGGTAGAGGATCGGTTTGGTGAATCCGGCCTCTTTGGCGATGTCGTCCATGGTCGTTGCTTGAAAGCCCTTGTCCGCGAAGATGCGACGGGCGACCAGGAGTAGTTGGTCGCGGCGCTCGGCTGGAGGAGTGCGTTCGCCCGCGGGAATCCGCTCGTCATTCATGACCATATAAACGAAACACTAGTTGTCGCTACTTGAGGTCCCACGTCTCCAGCAGCGGCGCCAGACGCCCGGGAAGATCAGACAGGTTGAAGTGAGCCCTGACGAGGCGCTCGTTCTGATCCAGGAGTCGCTCGCGGGGACGTTCGAGATAGTCAGCGATGCCCGCTCGGTCGTCGAGGTCGAAGAACTCAAATCCAAATCCGCGAATCTCGGAGAGTACCGGGTAGGGATTGACGGCGAGCGGTCGTCGGTGCGTCACCGATTCGAGCACCGGGTTGCCAAATCCTTCCCAGGTCGAGGGCATTACGACAAGATCGCTCGCCGCGTAGGCGTCATGCATATCGAGGTCGTGGCGGAGCCCCCGGCGCACAGCGACCGTGGCCGAGGAAAGGACATTCGTGAGCTCCTCGTCGTAGCCGTCCTCAGCGGGGCCGAGTATCCACAACACAGCATTCAGCTCTTCCGCGAGGTTGAGCGCCCCGGGCACGTTCTTGCGGACAATGGCGCGGGTCGGAAGCAGGAAAAGTCGCTCGTTCGTGACGTCAAGGGCCATGCGAGCGAACTCTCGTCGGCCACGCGGGGGATCCGGGTCGAACGCGTTATGGATCGTGACCGCCGTGACGCCACGAACTCTCAATTCGCGCCGAGAGAGTTCGTTGATCGTGACGTGGCGCCACGGCGGGCGATCGCGAGGGGGAGGACTAGCCACTCCCTCTGGTCGCTGCCAGGCGAGGTCGTGGTGGCGAAAGAGCGCGGGGCGATCATCGAGTAACTCAAAGAGGGCCTCGGTGGCGGCAGCATTCAGTGGGAGCGACGCCATGTTTTCCACGACCACGAGGTCGGCGGCCGCCAGCGCGACAGAGAGGGCGTCTTTATCGAGAGCATCGGGCGAGCGGATGGCTAGCCCCCTCACGATGACGTCCGCGGCGCCGTCACCGGCAACCGTGGTGACCTGATGTCCCAGGAGTCGAAATGCATCGATCCACTTCTGTGCTTCGATACTGACGCCGTCGGTCGACCCCAATCGAAAACTCACGACGACCAGGTGTGCCACCCGTTCAGGTTAGGAGGACCTCTAGGCACCTCTAGTAGAGTTGATCAGGCCGATGACCGCCGTCATCGCCGATGCAGTGGAGGATTGCCCGGTGGCCAAGCGAGCTCTGATAACGGGAATTACTGGCCAAGACGGCTCCTATCTCGCTGAGCTACTCCTCAATCAGGGCTACGAAGTGATCGGCCTCATGCGCCGTAGTTCCACGGTGAACATCGAGCGCATCAGTCACATCCAGGAACACCTGACCCTGGTCTCTGGGGACCTCATGGACGAGGTCTCGCTGATCAACGTCTTGCGTGATCACCGACCTCACGACGTCTACAACCTCGCCGCCCAGAGCTTCGTCCAGGCCTCTTGGGTGCAACCAGTCCTCACCGGAGAAGCCACGGCACTCGGCGTGACACGCATGCTGGACGCCATTCGTATCGTCGACCCCGAGATTCGCTTCTACCAGGCCAGTTCCTCCGAGATGTTTGGCAAGGTCCGCCAGATGCCCCAGAACGAACTCACCGAGTTCTACCCGCGCAGTCCCTACGGAGTGGCCAAGGTCTACGGTCACTGGATCACGGTGAACTACCGCGAGAGTTACGGACTGCACGCATCGAGTGGCATCTTGTTCAATCACGAGTCGCCGCGACGCGGTATTGAATTTGTCACGCGCAAAGTCACGCATGGTGTGGCCCGCATCAAAGCGGGGCTGGACAGCGAACTTCGTCTCGGCAACCTGGACGCGCAGCGCGACTGGGGCTACGCGGCCGACTACGTGCGCGCGATGTGGCTGATGCTCCAGCGCGAAACCCCCGACGACTTCGTGATCGCGTCGGGCAAGACGCACTCGGTGCGCGAACTGTGCGAGGTGGCGTTTCGCTGCGCGGGCCTGGACTATGAGCAGTACGTCGTCGTCGACCCCGCGTTTCTGCGCCCGGCCGAGGTCGACTTGCTGGTGGGCGACTTCGCCAAGGCGAAGACCGTCTTGGGATGGGAACCCGAGACCGATTTCTACGGGCTCATCGAGATGATGGTGGACGCCGACATCAAATCGCTGCAGTCATAGCGCACTCAAATGAGTAGTCCCACGCCGGTTGTTGCTCTGCGTGACGCAGTCGTACTCGAAGACGGGTATCCGTTGCTGAGCGGTGTCACGCTCGATCTCGACGCGGGCACGCTCAGCGTGGTGACCGGGGCGAACGGTGCGGGCAAGACCAGTTTGTTGCGCTTGCTCGGTGGGCTCACGACCCTGTCGAGTGGCTCGGGTGTCGTGAGCGGTGTGGATTTGCGCACGGGCGACCTGCGCCAACTTCGCCGGCGAGTCGGCTGGCTCGGACATGAGGGATCTTTCTACGACGACCTGACGGTTCGAGAGAATCTCACCTTTGCCGCGAAGGCTCTCGGGCGACCCGTGGAGGAGATCGCTCGGGTCCTTGATCGCGTGGGCCTCGCGAACCGAGTGAACATCCAGGCCAAGCGTCTGAGCGCGGGTCAACGTCGACGACTGGGTCTCGCGTGGTTGCTCTTGCGACGACCTGAGGTCTGGCTGCTCGATGAGCCCTACGCGTCGCTCGACGACGAGGGCCGCACCTTCTTTGATGGTCTCATCGGCGATGTCGTCGCGAGCGGGGCGTCGGTGGTCGTGAGCGCGCACGATCCGCTGCGCTCGCGTGCTCTGTCACCTCGCACGATCATCATGGCGGGCGGACGTATCGCCGGAGACCTATCGTGATTCGCATCGCCCTCCTGGTGGCCGGCAAGGACCTGCGAATCGAGCGACGAAGTCGCGTGCTGTTGTGGCAGGTGCTGCCCTTTGCGGTGATGGCGTTGGTGCTCTGCGGGCTCGCGTTGGGACCGAATCACGCCGGGCGCTCCAGTGCCGGTCCGGGCCTCTTCTACCTCGTCATGCTGCTCGTTACGTTGCTCATGATCAATCGTTCTCAGGTGATTGAGGGGGCGAGGGGGACGCGGACGTCCGTCGCGACTCTGGGTCTGGATCCCGCGGGTGTTTTTCTGGGCAAGGCCCTCGCTCTCGCCGTGGAACTCTGGCTGACGGGCGTCGTGGTGCTCGCCGGAGCCGTTCTGTTGCTGCACACCGCGCTCGTCGGCAGTGCCGAGGCCCTGCCGAGCGTGCTGGTGATCCTGGCCGCACTGGCTGCTGCGGGAACGCTCTATGGGGCACTGAGCGGCGGTGGTCAGGGCCCGGCCACCCTGCTGCCGGTGCTGTCGTTTCCCGCCTTCGCACCTCTCTTGATTGCGGGGGAGCGCTCATATAGCGATGCACTGCACGGAGGGGCCCTCTGGCAGTGGTGGGTGATTTCCCTCGTCGCTTTGGTTGCGTATGTGGCGATTGGGATTCTGCTTTACGGTGTTCTAGAGGAATCATGATAATCAAGCTCTCCCAACGCCTCCTTGGACCTGTCACGCTCGTGTCACTGGCGCTCACGCTGTGGCTCGGCCTATGGGTGACTCCGCCGGACAAAGTGCAGGGAAATCTGGTTCGTCTGCTTTACGTGCATCCGGGCATCGCCTGGGTGGCGCTGTATGTCTCCTTTGGCACCTCGGTCATCGCAAGTTGCCTGTACCTGTGGAAGCGCACACGCTCGGTCGTCATGGACCGTGTTGCCCACTGCGCTATGGAGGTGAGTGCGATCTTTCTTGCCCTCACCCTCGTCACGGGCTCGATCTGGGGACGACCCACGTGGGGAGTGTGGTGGGCCTGGGACGCGCGACTCACGTCCACCGCGATCCTGTTGGTGTTCGCCCTGGGGTATTTGGCGCTGCGTCGCGCGAATGACGACCCGGAACTGTGCGCACGGCGCAGCGCGGTCTTTGCCATCATCGCCGCCATCAATGTTCCTATCGATCACTTCTCGGTCGACTGGTGGCACACCTTGCACCAAGGAGCGACAGTCTTTAACGAAGACGGCAATTTCCTGGTCCACGGTTCGATGCTCTGGACTCTGTTCCTCAGTCTCTTCGCCTTCACCATGCTGTTCTTCTGGCTGCTGCGAGAGCGTTACCGGCTCGAGGTTCGCCGCGACGCCGCGTACGCCGCGACGCTCGACGAAGCGCTTGATCAGCGTCGTCGTGAGGGGGTCCACTAATGGGGTACGTCACGGCCGGCTACTCCTTCGCCTTTGGGGGGTTGGCGCTCTACGCGCTATCTATCTGGTGGCGAGGACGTCGTGTCGGACGCTGAGGGCAGCCTCGACCTTTCTCCCGTCGCCGCGCCGCCGACCAAGCGTCGTGGAAAGTGGCGCTCGATCGGCGTGCTTGTCGTACTCGCCTTGGCCGTGCTGGCGCTGCTCAGCCAGGGCCTGTTGCACTCGCTGAACTACTTCGAGACCATTGATCAAGCGATGAACTCGCGCGCCAAACTCGGCACGCAGACGTTTCGCCTCGAGGGCATCGTCAAACCCCATACGATCCAGCGCACCTCAAAGGGCGCGTCGTTCTGGATAACCGGAGGCGACAAGAAGGTATTCGTGAGCGCAACGGGTTCCCCACCCCAGCTCTTTCAGGCGAACATTCCCGTCGTGGTCGAGGGCCACTTCACGAGCGAGACCTCCGACAAGTTCGTCGCCACTCAGATATTGGTGAAGCACACGGCGAGCTACATCGCCGCGCACCCCAAGCGAGTAAAGGCCCCCAACGGGTCCGTTCGATGACTCTGACGTGGCTCGGGCGCGTCGCCCTGTACCTGTGCTTCGCGGGGGCTCTCGGGGGCATCGTCGAACAGTCCCTGGCTCTTCG
>Ga0210387_10000590_pt1 | contig 26035 bp, 20 predicted proteins | sample IncBWC7OmetaG_FD_160108 | JGI IMG/M metagenome (GOLD analysis project Ga0210387, IMG submission 160108) | Forest soil microbial communities from Barre Woods Harvard Forest LTER site, Petersham, Massachusetts, United States - Inc-BW-C-7-O ...
AGCGCACAGCTTCCAGCTTGAACGCTCGGTCATAACGCTGGCGCTTTGCGCCAGCAGGTTTGCTCTCTTTCATCGTTGAGTCCTTTCTTTAGCTCAACGCCGTGTCCGTCAATCCGGGGCAACCTCAATTCTCTCGAGAACTGTGATGAGAACGATAACGATTACGATAAGGAGTGCGATTTAACTCACCCGGCGGCGTCGCCTTCTTGGGCCGACGTGGTGGCCTGCGCGCGCTGGGCGACCGCAGCCATGAAATAGTTTTGCGCGGAAAACGACGGTTCGCCCGCGGCGCGCGGCACGGGTAGGTAGGCGCCGTTGGCATGCAGCAGGCGCGCATTGTCGTTGTCCTGCAGCTCCATCGGGATGAGCTCGTCGGTGATGCGGCGGCGAAGCTCGGGATCATTGATCGGAAAAAGGACTTCGACGCGGCGGAAAAAATTGCGCGGCATCCAGTCGGCGCTGCCGGCGAGGACCAGCGGCTCGCCGCCGTGGTTCTCGAAATAAAAGATGCGGGCGTGCTCGAGGAAGCGGCCGACGATGGAGCGCACCCGGATGTTTTCGCTGAGGCCGCGCACGCCGGGCACGAGGCCGCAGATTCCGCGCACGATCAGGTCGATTTGCACGCCGGCCTGCGAGGCGGCGTAAAGGTTGTCGATCGTGGCTTTGTCCACGATCGAGTTCATTTTGGCGATGATGCGCGCGGGCCGGCCGGCGGCGGCGTGGTCGGCCTCGCGCTGGATCAACTCCTGGATGCGCTGGTGGAGGTTGAACGGCGCGACGAGCAGGTGGTGAAACTCCGGTGCGCGGCTGAAACCGGTGAGCGAGTTGAAAAGGTTGATGGCGTCGGAGGTGATGGACTCGCGGCTGGTAAAAAGGCTGAGGTCGGTGTAAAGCCGGGCGGTGCGGTGGTTGTAATTGCCGGTGCCGAGGTGGGCGTAGTGGCGCAGCGCGCTGCCTTCGCGGCGGACGATGAGGCAGAGCTTGCAGTGAATCTTGTGGCCAATGAGCCCGTAAACGACATGCACGCCGGCTTCCTCAAGCTGGCGTGCCCATTGGATGTTGTTGGCTTCGTCGAAACGCGCCTTCAGCTCGACGAGCGCGGTGACCTGCTTGCCGTTGCGCGAGGCCTCGATGAGCGCGCGGACGATGGGCGAGCCGCCGCTGGTGCGGTAGAGCGTCTGCTTGATGGCAAAAACCTGCGGGTCGCGCGCGGCCTGCTCGACGAATTCAACGACCGGCGTGAAGGCGTCGTAGGGGTGATGCAGGAGCACGTCTTGCGTGCGCAGCGTCTCGAATACCATGGCCGGGTTGTGCAGCGGCGAGATATTGACGGGCGTGAAGGACGGATATTTCAGGTCGGATCGGTCGATGTCGTAAAGGCTCAGCAGGCGCAGGAGGTTGAGCGGGCCGTTCAGCCGGAAGACATATTCCTGCGAAAGGCCGAGTTGGTCGCACAGCGTGTTGAAAATGGGCTCGTCCACGCCGTTCTCGATCTCGAGACGGACGGCGGCACCGCGGCGGAGATTGCGCAGCTCCTCCTCGATTTTTTTGAGCAGGTTGGCCGCCTCTTCCTCGTCGATGTAGAGGTCGCTGTTGCGGGTGACCCGGAAAGCGTGCGCGCCGGTGACCTTGTAGCCGGGAAAAAAAACGTCGGCGCAAAGCTTGATGATTTCCGTGAGGAAAATGTAGCGCTGCGGTGCGCCTTTGGCCGGTTCGATATGGACGAGCCGCGGCAGGATGCGCGGCACGGGAAGGATCGCGACCAGATGCGCGTTTTCGGGCGTCTCGGGATTGTCGAGCGAGACGATGACATTGAGCGCCTTGTTGCCAAGCTGGGGAAAGGGATGGGCCTGGTCGAGCGCGAGCGGCGTGAGCACGGGAAAAACCTGCTCCTGGAAATAGGTTTTGACCCAGTTCAGCTCGGCCTGGGTCAGCCCGCTGGCCGCCTTGAAGACGATGCCTTCCTTGGCGAGGGCGGGCACGAGCTGGTCGTGCCAGCAACGGTACTGGTCCTCGACGAGCGAGGCGACGACGGAGTGGATGCGGCGGAGCTGTTCGCGCGGGCCGAGGCCGTCAATGCTTGACTCGGTCACGCTCGAATCCACCTGCTGGATAAGGCCGGCGACGCGGATCTCAAAAAATTCGTCAAGGTTGGAGCTGACGATGGCAAGGAACTTTACCCGCTCGAGCAGAGGGGTTCGTTCGTTTTGCGCGAGCTCAAGCACGCGGCGGTCGAAGGCCAGCCAGGAAAGTTCGCGATTGAAGTAAGCCGCTTTATACGGTTTAGGCGAACTATCTTCGGCGGGTGCTTCAACGGATGCGGCGGGCTCGGTTTTTGCGCCGTTCACCGCGGTGACCGCGGCGGAAGGAGGAACGGGAGACTTATGGGTGCGCCTGGCCATGGAAAAAACGGGGAGGCCGAGCGTAATCGGTGCGCCGGCTGAAACGAGACTTTTTTGTGAGCTTTCCGAAATGTAACAATGTGCAGGTACCTCGCCAGTTGGAGGCATTAATTTTCATTTTGTTCTCATTTTCACCGCGAATGGCGCCCTTCTTTGCCAAGGCTACGAAACAGCGGACAATTCTGGAGGTTTTCATGTCATTCCGAGCTGAGCGAGGAATCTCACTTGCAGTGTAACCCAATAGGTTACAGCCGGCCCCAACGGGATTCCTCACGACGTTCGGAATGACAGCCAATTTACCCGCCCCATCCGTGTTTATCCGCGTAATCCGCGGGGGGAAAAATGCAAACTACACCCCAACCACGGTCTTCACGTTGACGAATTCGCGGATGCCGTCGGGGCCGAGTTCGCGGCCGTAGCCGCTTTGCTTCACGCCGCCGAACGGCAGGGAGGGGTCGGAGCGCACAGAATCGTTCGCGAACACGAGGCCGGCCTCGAGCTGGCGCGCGAGGGCGGCGGCGAGCTTTTTATTTCGCGTAAAAACTGCGGCGCCGAGGCCGTAAATGGAATCGTTGGCCACGGCGAGCGCCCCGGCTTCGTTACGCACGGGAATGATGGCGGCGACCGGGCCGAAAAGTTCCTCATCGTAAGCCGGCATGCCCTTGGCGACATCGGTCAGTACCGTGGGCGGATAAAAAAATCCCGGGCCGGGCGGAAGTTTTCCGCCGAGCAACAGGCGCGCGCCGCGGCGCACGCTTTTCTGCACCTGCGCGTGCAAGTCGGCGCGCAGGTCCCCGCGGGCGAGCGGGCCGACCCCGGTTGCCGGGTCGCGCGGATCGCCCATCCGCCGCGCGGCCATGCAGGCGGTAAACTTTTTCTCGAACGCGGCGCGCACGCGGTCGACGACGATGAAGCGCTTGGCGGCGACGCAGCTCTGGCCGTTGTTGACGAGTCGCGCGGCGGCGCAGGTTTCGGCGGCGTGGTCGAGGTCGGCGTCGGCGAGGATGAGATAGGCGTCGCTGCCGCCGAGTTCGAAGACGCCCCTTTTCATCGCGGCGCCGGCGAGCCGGGCGACCTGTCTGCCCGCGGCGGTGCTGCCGGTGAGCGTGACGGCGCACACGCGCGGGTCGAAAATGAGCCCTGCGATTTTTTCCGACGGAACGAGCAGCGTCTGCAGCAGGTGGCGTGGCGCGCCGGCGGCAGCGAAGATTTTTTCGATGGCGAGCGCGCAGCCGCTGACGTTGGAAGAATGCTTGAGCAGGATCACGTTGCCGGCCATGAGCGCGGGCACAGCGGCGCGGAAGACCTGCCAGAACGGAAAATTCCACGGCATGATGGCGAGGACGACGCCGAGCGGCGCAAAAGTGACGCGGGAATTTTTCGGTGCGCCGGCTGGGTGCTCATCGGCGAGGAACGCCGCGGCGTGGCGGGCGAAGTGCTCGCACCCCAGCGCGCATTTCTCGACCTCGGCGCGCGCCTGGGCAATGGGCTTGCCCATCTCGGCGGTCATGAGTTGCGCGAGCGATTCACGGTGCGCACGCAAGGCGCGGGCGAGGGCGCGCACCTGCCGGGCGCGTTTGGCAAAGGAAAGCTGGCGCCAGTCTTCAAACGCCGCCTGCGCACGGGCGACTGCCGTGGCGACTTGGGACGGGGTGTGCTCGCGATACACGCGAAGGCGTTTGCCAGTGGCAGGATCGAGGGAGACGAAGGACATGACTAAAGGTCGTAATGGCAGGCGACGGTGTGGGAGTCAGAGCCTTGGGCCGCGGTTTCCCGCAGAGCCGGCGTTTGCGAACGACAGAGGTCGGTGACGTGCGGACAGCGGGTGTGGAACGGACAGCCCGGCGGAGGATGGATCGGCGAGGGGATGTCGCCGGCGAGCACGGTCTTCTTCCGGGTGCGACTTGGATCGGGTTCGGGTATCGCCGCAATCAGCGCCCGGGTGTAGGGATGGCGCGGTCGAAAATAAATTTCATCGGCCTGTCCCAATTCGACGATCCGGCCGAGGTACATGACGGCAATGCGGTCCGAGATGTGTTTCACCACGGCGAGATTGTGGGCGATGAACAGGTACGACAGGTGGAATTCACGCTGCAGGTCCATCAACAGGTTGAGCACCTGGCCTTGGATCGACATGTCGAGGGCCGAGACCGGCTCGTCGCAAATGATCAGCCGCGGATTCAAGGCCAGGGCGCGGGCGATCCCGATGCGTTGTCGCTGGCCGCCGGAAAATTCGAACGGATAACGGCCGGCGGCGTCGGCCGAAAGTCCGACCTTGGCCAGCAGCGCGGCGACTTTGGCGCGACGCTCTTCGGCCCCGCCCAGTTTGTGGATCACAAACGGTTCCTCGAGGATGGTGCTGACCGTGTGGCGGGCGTTGAGGGATTCCGCCGGATCCTGAAAGACCATTTGTAGGTGACGCCGCAGCGGCTTGATTTCGCGCTGCCGTAGGGAAGTGAGGTCGGCTCCCTCGAACAGGATGCGCCCGGCCGTCGGGTGGAGCAGTCGCACGATGGTCTTGCCGAGGGTCGTTTTCCCACAGCCCGACTCACCGACCAAGCCGAGCGTCTCACCGGCGCGCAGTTTGAAACTGACGCTGTCAACCGCTTTGCAGGTTTCCACGGCGCGAAGAAACACGCCGCCGCGAACGGGGAAATGCATCCGCAGATCCTGCACTTCGAGCAAGGTGGGGGCGGAAGCTTCTGGCGATGATGGTAACGACATTTTCAAACCTTTTTTAACCGCGGATGAACACAGATAAACGCGGATATTGTATGTGCAAGGGTCCGGCGGAGCCGCCCCTGCCCATTTGTTTTGTGTTAGTCGTCATTCAATCCGCGTGCATCTGTGTTCATCTGCGGTTAAAGGGTGCGTCATCCAACTCCTGCCAGCGAATGCAGGCGACTTGGTGCCCGTCATCGGTGGTTTCGAGAGGTGGGGCCGCCGCGGCGCAGCGCGGTTCCGCATGGGGGCACCGATTCTGGAAACGGCATCCGGCGGGCAGATCGCGCAGGGTGGGAACGACGCCTTCGATGGTGGTCAGGCGGCTTTTGCGCGGCGTCGCCAGGCGCGGGATCGAGGCGAGCAGGCCGCGCGTGTAGGGGTGGCGGGGCCGGGAAAAAAGCGACTCCACCGGCGCCTGCTCGGCAATCCGGCCGGCATACATGACGATCACTTCCTCGCAGGTTTCCGCAATGACACCCAGGTCGTGGGTGATGAGAATGACGGCCAGCCCCATTTCCTTTTGCAGTTGCTCGATCAGCGCCAGGATTTGCGCCTGGATGGTCACGTCGAGCGCGGTCGTCGGCTCGTCGGCGATCAACAATTGCGGGCCGCAGGCCAGCGCCATGGCGATGCCGACGCGCTGGCGCATGCCACCCGAAAGCTGGTGCGGATATTCCCGGACGCGGATTTCCGGCGAAGGGATGCCAACCTTGCTCAGCATCTCGACGGAGCGGCGCAGCGCCTCTCCAGGGGAAATGTCCAGGTGGAGTCGATAGACCTCGGTCAGCTGGCGACCGATTGTCTGGACGGGATTGAGCGCCGCCATCGGCTCCTGGAAAATCATGCCGATGCGGGCGCCGCGGATCTTGTGCATTTCCGTCAACGGCAGCATCACCAGGTCGCGGCCTTCGAACAGGACCTGTCCGGCCAAAATGCGCCCGGCTGGCTGGGGCAGCAGGCGAAGCAGCGAGAGGGCGGTGACACTTTTTCCGCAACCGGACTCCCCGACCAGGCCGATGGTGCGACCGCGGGGCACGTCGAAGCTGATCTTGTCCACCGCCTGCAGCAGCCCGCTTTCGCCCTGAAACCCGACCGACAGGTTGCGGACGCTCAACAGTGGCTCGCGAGATAACATCGAAGGCATGGGAGGCAGGCTCACTCGCCCTTGAGCTTCCACTGGTCGAAGACCTTGATTTCAGGAGGGAACGTCTGGCCGCTGTTGCGGGCGTCAAGAGTTTCTTTCTTCGCGTCCTCATCGATCCAATCCAATCCAAACTGACCGGCACCATTGCTAAAGCGGACGTTGAAATCCTTCGGCCATTTTATCCAACGCCAATAGCCGACTCGGTAAAAAGGCATCTTGAATGCCGGGATGAAAGCAGCGTTGTCGTAAACATGCTGCTCAAGCTGCAAGGCCAGACGGCGAATCTCGTCCATCGACTGGGCCTTGTCATAAGCGGCAATCAATTTGTCCATTTCAGGATCCACGGTGTTGGTAATATTGTTGGTCTGGGGCTTGTTCGCATTCGCCGAATCATAAAAATCCCAATATCGGGGATATTTTTCGACCGCAGGACCAAATGCCATGAACCCGATTTGATGGTGTTTTTCTGCAATTTTTTTATCCGCCGTTGTCTCATCAAGAACCTCGATGTTTAATTCGAGTCCCGCCTTGGCTGCTTCCTGCCTGAGAATGGTAAGAACGTCTCGCATGGAAGGGTCATCCGTGGTTACGGTGAACGATAGACGTTGTCCTTTTTCATCCGTAAGAATTCCGTCCGGGCCCCTTTTCGTGAAGCCCGCCTTGGCAAAATGTTCCAACGCCTTGTCGATGGAATACGGACGAGGATGAATGCCGGGAAAGGGAACCTCGGCGTAGCCGTCTGAGCCGGTCTGCATCCGCACGAAGTCCCCTCGGAAATACTGGTGGTCGACCAGGTCGAAATTGCTGGCGTAGGCAATGCCTTCGCGCACATTGCGGTTATTCAATAACGGTATCGTGGTGTTGAGGTAGAATCCGTAAATTGGTACTGGAACCTGGTTATAAAACACGGTCTTTTGGATGTAACCATTCTGCACCAGCGGGTCGCTATCGGGCAGCTTGTCGTACCAATATTTCGGGAGGGTCAGTCCGAAGGAATCAATATCGCCGCGCTTGAACGCTTCGAAAGCCTTGTCGACATCGCGGATGACCTGCAAGTGAACGCGATCGAAGTTATAACGATGGCGGTAAAACGGCTTATCGCTCGCCCACCAATTGGGCACGCGCGTAAGGTCAACGTAACTTCCTTTGTGCAAATCCTCCGGCTTGACCGTGTAGGGCCCGGTGGTCGGTTCGAGCTTCCACTGGTATCGTTGGACGTAGTCGTCCCCCAGCTCTTTGTAGAAATGCTCGGGCACAGGAGTAAGGCCGAGTTTGTCGTCGAGATCGGGAATGGGCTCACGCCACGAGACGGAAATCGTGTAATCATCGTATTTCGTCACGTTGGTATAATACGTGGTGTAAAAGTTGTTGGACCACGGATCGTCGATGTAGCGGGAACGAAAGAAAAAGAAGGCGAAAAGATAGTCGTCGGCCTTCACGGGAACGCCATCGCTGTAGCGGGCGTCCGGATCGAGTTTGAAATACATGGTCCGGCCGTCGCTGGCGTAGGCCCAAGCTTTCGCCAGCCCGGGATAATACTGGCCGGTGTTGGGTTGTTTCATAGTCAGGCTTAGCGCGTTGTCATCCAATATAAAGCTCCGGAAAGAGCCGGCGGCATCGGGTCCCGCGAAACGCAGCGTGCGCGGAAAATCGAGAATCCATGAGTATTCAGTGCCGCCTCGCTTTGCCTCGGGAGCAGAAAACTCTGGAACATCGCTGCCGTCATGCCAGACTAGGTCCTTAGGCAGGTCTGCGGGCGTGGCGAAGCGAAAGACATCCGGATGGGCTTTGTAATAGGCCTCGGCTTCCGGCCCGATGTCGCGCCTAGTGACAGCAGTTTCTTTTTTGGCACAGCCGGAGAGCAGGCCGAGAGCCAAGACTGTAAGGAAAAGCCATTGCAGGGCGGGTGCCCTCACCCGCCTTGGTTCATGCGGGGTGCGGACACTCCGCCCACACTCAGAGGAAAAAGGAAGAAGATGTTTCATTGGTAAATGGTGAATTTTTTGGGATCAAATGCTTCGCGAATCGCCTCACCGATGAAGGTCACAAGGCTGAGGATAATCACCAACGCAAAAAAGGCGGAGCTGACGATCCAGGGCGCATTCAGGTTCGACGTGCCTTGTTCAAGCAGTTCTCCCCAGCTTGGTGTTGGCGGTGGCAGGCCAAAACCGAGAAAATCCAGGGCGGTGAGTAGCGTGATTGCCCCCGAAACCGTGAACGGCATGAAGGTAACGGTTAACGAAAGGACATTGGGCAGGATATGGCGGAAGATAATCCGACCCGAACCTGCGCCGAGCACCCGGGCTGCGGCCACGTAGTCCCGTGCCTTCTCCCTGTAAGCGGCGGTGCGCATATAGTACGTCATGTCGGTCCACGAAAAAAGGACGACGATGCCCAGCAAAAGCAAAAAATTCGGCGTCACGATCGAGGCGATGATGATGACGATGTAAAGGAACGGGATGTTCGACCAGATTTCTATCGCTCGCTGCATGAGAAGATCGAAAGCGCCACCGAAATAGCCCATGGCACATCCAATGGCGATTCCCACCACGTAGACGAGCACCAGGAAAAGCAGGGAGAAGAGCATCGCGATGCGGAATCCGTAGAGAAGGCGGGCCAGCACGTCGCGTCCCGTCGTGTCGGTGCCCAGAAAATGGCGCTGGAAAAATGACGGTGGGGTCGGTGGATAGACGCCTTCCTCGAAGGAATTCTCATAGGGATTGTAGGGAACGGGCGGCAGCAACATCCAGTCGCCCTGGGCGTCGGTGGCGAAGCGTTCCTTGAGTTTCCGGTAGTTGGTCTCGTAACTGTAGTCCTCGCCAAAATCCGTGCCCGGATGAAAAGCGGTGTAAGTCGGAAAATAATAACTCCCGTGGTATTTCACGATTAGGGCGCGGCTGCCGACCAGAAGCTCCGCGAAGGTGGACATCAGCAAAAGCCCGCACAAGACCAGGAAGGAGCAATAGCCCCGTTTCAGGGAACGGAAGCGTTGCAGCTGGCGCCGGGTGATGGGATCGAGTCGAAACATGGGATCAGCCGAATTTGACCCGAGGATCGACAAGCGCGACCAGCACATCCGAAATGATGTTGCCCAGCAGCAGAAGCAGGGAGGTCAGCAGCAGAACGCCCATCACCACGGGGTAATCGCGGTCGAGGATGGACGTATAGCCGAGCAATCCGAATCCCTCGATGTCGAAAATTTTCTCGATGAGGAATGAACCAAAAACCAGCAGCGTGATGTTTTGCCCAAAATTAGTCGCGAGCGGAATCAGGGAATTGCGCAAGGCGTGCCGGAGCACCGCCAGGCGATAGGGACTGCCTTTGGCAATGGCCGTGCGCATGTAATCGGCGGCCAGGTTGTCGAGCAGCTGGTTTTTTAGGAGCAGGGTGAGGAAAGCAAAACTCCCGACCAGATAGCAGATCAGGGGCAGGGCCGAATGCCACACCAGGTCCTTCACTTTGCCCGCCGAGGTGAACGTGGAGAAATCATCGCTGACAAAACCGCCCATGGGAAACCAGCGCAAATGGGCAGAAAAGAACACGAGCAGCAGCGCCGCCAGGACGTAACCGGGAACGGCGTAACCGATAAAGATCAGGATCGAGCTACCCGTATCCATCCAGGTGTTGTGCCGAATTGTTTTCAGTATTCCCAAGGGAATACATACGGCGTAGGCAATAATGAGATCGACGATCCCATAATAGAGTGAAATCGGAAACCGCTCCTTCATCAGGTCCCAGACCGGCTCATTGTAACGGTACGACGTGCCGAGGTCGCCCGTAAGAACCTTTCCCAACCAGGCCGTGTAAGCCGCGTACCATGGTTTGTCGAAACCGTAGTATTGTTTGAGTTGTTCGAGCTGATCGGCGGACAGGGCGGTTCCTTCACCGCCCAGGTTTGCATGGTGTCCGCTGCCCACCCTTTGCGCCCGCATGAGCGCCTGCTCGAGCGGACCGCCCGGCACGATGCGCGTGATGAAAAAAACAATGAGCGTGATCCCGACCAGGGTCGGCGGCAGCAAAAGCAATCGTCGGAGGAAATAGGCTCTCATTCAGAGGATCACAAATGGCGGAAATCCACGGGATAAAATAGTTCCCCGAATTCAGGAGGCTGGGCCCAAAAACGCGAGCGGTATTCGCGCTGATGGATATTTTACACCAAGATCGCAAAGGTCGCAAAGCAGCCGAGCATGACGAGAGGTGGAGTCCGATGGATGGCAAACTGTCGCTTCGCTCGGTACTTCGCTTCGCTCTGAATGACAATGAACTTTCCCGGAAAACCGACTTAGCGTTCTTTGCGATCTTGGTGTAAAAAATGTTTTGGAAAACCGCGGTTGTGCCCTACCTTGTGTTTCTCGATGCCCAGTAAAAACAAAAATCGCTAGTCAATTTAATTCCTGATCGGATACGGCGGGACGGGCGGGAGTTTGACTTCCTGGGTCTTGAGTTCGTCGAGGATGACTTCGATGGCTTTGTCGAGTTGCTGGTCCTCGCCGTGGAATTCACGCGCTGGGTCGTTGTCCACCACGATGTCGGGGTCGACACCACGGCCTTCGATGATCCATTGTCCGTCTTTTGAGTAGGGCGCGAATTCGGGGCGGTTGAGGTAGCCGCCATCGACGAGCGGGAGGGTTTCGCGGATGCCGACCACGCCGCCCCACGTGCGCTTGCCGATGAGTTTGCCAAGGCCGAGGGTCCTGAAACGATAGGGGAAAATGTCGCCGTCGGACGCGGAGAATTCGTTCATGAGCGTGACCTTCGGGCCGAGGAGCATCTCATCCGGATCGGGCGTGGGCGTGCTGTAACGTGAGACTTCGATCACGGCGAGTTCGCGGCGCAGGCGATCGATGATCATGGGTGAGATAAAGCCTCCGCCATTGCTGCGAATATCGATGATCAGGGCTTTCTTGCGGAGTTGTGGATAAAAGTGCTTGGCGAATTCGTTGAGGCCGTTGAACTCCATGTCGGGGATGTGCACGTAGCCGACTTTGCCGCCGGTCTTCCGGTTCACGTAGTCGATGTTGTGCTGCACCCAGGTGTAGTAATAAAGCGGCGCTTCGTCCGCGATGGGCACGACGGTGACATTGCGCGAACCGTCGTCGGAGGGCTTGGAGTTGACGCGGAGCGCGACCTGTCGGCCGGCGGTGCCGATGAGCAACTGGTAGAGGTTGGCCACCTGCGAGAGCGGCGTGCCGTTGATGGCGAGGAGGTAATCGCCTTTCTTCACATCGACGCCGATCTCGGTGAGCGGGGACCGGGTTTGGTCCTGCCAGTTCTCGCCGCGAAGGATTTTGTCGATGCGGTAGGCGCGGGTGGCCGGGTCGCGCGAAAACTCGGCGCCGAGCAGGCCCATTTTGATGCGCGGCACTGCGGGGCGGTCGCCGGAGCCGACGTAGGTGTGGCCGCTGTTGATTTCGCCGATCATTTCGCCGATGAGGCCGGTGAGGTCGTTGCGGTGCTGGACGTAGGGCAGGAGCGCGGCGTACTTCGCGCGCATCGCGGGCCAGTCCACGCCGTTCAGGTTGGGCGCGTAGAAAAAATCGCGCATCTGGCGCCAGCACTCGTTGTAGATTTGCGTCCACTCGGCGTGGCGGTCGAGGTGCATCTCGAGGCTGGAGAAATCGAGCTGGTTGTCCTTCAGTTCAATTTTGGCCGAGGGCAGGTCGATGATGGCGTAGCTGTCGCCGGATTGGACAAGCATTTTTTTCTTATCCGCTGTGATTTCAAAACCGCTGGCTCCGCCGAGCTCGGTTTCCTTGCGCTCTTTCAAGTCGTAAACACAGAGCATGCTTCTGCCTGCAGACGAATTCTCGGTCTCTTCATCGTCGTTGTTGTCAGTCTGGCGGAGGTAAAAAATCTTATCGTCCACGCTCTGGATCGAGCCGTAGTTGGCGGGTGTGATGGGCAGGCCGATGACGCGATCCTTGAGGCCGTCCGCATCAACTTTTACGGCCACGGGCTTTCCCCCGTCGTCTTTCACGCCGGCAGGTTTGGCCTCCAATTTTTTCTCGCTCCCGGTAATTTCGACTTCATCGCTTTTTGGCGCGAAAGGCGAGGGGGTGGCCTTGGCCAGGGTCACAAGGTAAATGCGCTGCATGTCGCGATAAACGTGTTCAAACTCGGTGTTGCCGAACAGCGGTTTGAAGTCGCGGCTCGAGACAAAGAGCAGGTATTTGCCGTCTTCACTGAACGCGGGCGAGTCGGCCTCGTACCAGCCATCGGTGACCTCGGTGCGTTTTTTTGCATCGAGCGAGTAGAGCCAGATTTTGGCCAGCGATTCATCCTCGGGACGCGCGTAGGCCACCCATTTGCTGTCGGGCGACCAGGCATAATTGGTGATCTCAAACGCCGTGGCGCGGTCGATTTCCATGACGATTTTCGTCCCGATGTCCACGAAGCGCAGCCGCTGGCGGTAATCGCTCCAGAGGAGCTTCGTGCTGTCGGGCGACCAGATGGGCGCGTAATAATACGTGTCCGCGCCGCTCGTGATTTGGATGGGCCTGGCATGGCCGTCCTGGGAGCGGATGAAGAGTTCATTCTCACCGGTCTCGTCGGAGACGTAGGCGATCCATTGGCCGTCGGGTGACCACACGGCGTCGCGTTCGTGCACGCCGGAGGTGTCGGTGAGGTTGCGCGTCGGGCCCTCCTTGGCCGGCACGGTGAAGACATCGCCGCGGGCGACGACGACGACGCGTTTGCCGTCGGGCGACGGGCTCACCGTGGTCACGAATTTGCTGACGTTGGTGACCTCGGTGCGGCTGCCGGCGAAATCCTCCTTGATGGCGATGGGCACCTCGCGGGATTTTCCGGTTTCCAAATCAAAGTGCCACACATAGCCGGCCTGTTCGAAAACGATGCCGCCGCGGCCGAGCGAGGGAAACTTGATGTCGTAGTCCTTGAAGAACGTGTGCTGCACCGTTTGTTTTGTCGCGAGGTCGTAGCTGAACAGGTTCATGCGGCCGTCGCGGTCGGAAAGAAAATAAATCTTATTGTTCGGCGCCCACATGGGGATGATGTCCTGCGCCGGATGGTTGGTGATGTTTTCGACGGCCCCGGTCTTGAAATCGAATATCCAGATGTCGTCGGCCTGCCCGCCGCGGTAATGTTTCCAGGTGCGAAATTCGCAAAACACGCGGTTGTAGGCCATCTTCGAGTCGTCCGGCGAGAATGACAAAAATCCCCCGCGCGGCACGGGGAGCTGCTGCGGCAGTTCGGCGTCGAGGCCGACGGAGTAAAGTTGGCCGATAAAGTCGTCGGTTGAATGCATGCGCGAGCGAAAGACGATCTCGGGCTGGGTGTTCTTCCAGGCCATCACAATGTTGTTCGGCCCCATGCGGTCGGAGATATCGTCATTATTGAGCGTTGCGGTGTAGGTGAGGCGCTTGGGTTCCCCGCCGTCGGCGGGCATGACATAAACCTCCGTGTTGCCGTCGTATTGCGCGGTGAAGGCGAGCCGACTTCCATCCGCCGAGAAACGCGGAAACGCCGCATAGCCCGGGCCGCTGGTAAGGCGGCGCGCGACGCCGCCACCCATGCCGACGGTGTAGAGCTGGCCGGCATAGGAGAACACGATCTGTGAGCCATTGGTAGCGGGGAAGCGAAGCAGGCGTGTCTGTTCCGCGGGGCTGATTGTCTGTGCGGCGAGTCCGGCGGTGGACAACGCAAGCCAGAGGACAAGACGGAAAAGTTTCATCATGACGGGACAGTTTACCCTGATTTAGCCAAGGTGGTCGATCACGCGCAGGCCGGGGATCTCATGGAAATGCGCGTCGGCTGTCAGCACGGTGGCATCTGCCTGCAACGCGCAGGCGGCGATGAGCAAATCCGGCGAGGGCAGCACGATGCCCCGCCGGTCGAGTGACCAGGCGAGTTGCGCCGCGCGCTCCCACATCGAGCTTCCTGTTGCCAAATAAATCATGACGGCAAAACGCTCCCGGAAGCGCTGAAATACGGCCGGATCGCGGCGGCCCCGGCATACTTCGACCATCACCATGCCGCAGGTGGCAAATTCCCGCTCGTCCGCGCACGCGGCCAGCTCGACAAAAGGATCGATGCCGGCGCGCGCGCGGTTGATGAAGAAGTTGCTATCGGGAAGAACGAGCTCGCCCATAACGTGCCTTCGGTTCGGCCACCATCAGGCCATGGCTGTCCAACTGATCGGCGGCTGTGGGCGCGAATTCCGCCCGCAGTTCATCGGCGGTGAGGCCGAGGCCGGCCGTGAAGAGTTCCTTCATTTTGTGCCGGCGCGCCATTTCCTTGAGGGCGATTTCAACCGCCTGTGTTTTGGTCTTGGCTCCGGTGACCTTCATCACGCGGGCCAGGACATCTTCATCTATGTGCATGGTCATTTTCATCGCGAGGCAGATGATATGGCTTGCATGCCATACTGCAAGGGATAAGTATGGCATTCATGCCATACTCCTATTAATGAGGCGGATGGAGCATGGTTAATTTTGAAGAACTGGTGTCCCAGGCATGGGTTGCCGTGACAAATCAGGGGCTCGGCGATTCCAAAAAAAGCGCCCGCCGCGGAGTGCGGCGGGCGCTGGAGACTTGCGGCATCCAAATGCCGTTCAAGGGGTAATTGGTCAGTCTGCGAAGTTGCAAACTTGCAGCGAGGCTGCGGTATCTTGCAGGCCCCAATGATCCAAGCTGGTTACGGATGTTTGGAAGGCATAGTTGGTCGCGAGAGTCTGTTCGGCCTGGCCCGGCGGGGTTACATAAACCGAGTAGGTTTTGGCCGTGACGTTGATCACCAGACGGAAGTGGTAAGTGCTGCCACTGACCCAATTGATCGTGGATCCAGCCGTGAAGCTCGTGCCATTGGCGGCCTGGATGTCGCCCGTGGAGTGGAACTTCACCAAGGGAGCCGCGCTGCTCTTGCTGCCTGCTGCACCACTGGTCATGCCGATGAAGGCGGTGATTCCCGAAGCATGGGGTGTGGCATCGAACGTAGCCGTAAACGTTCCGGTTACGGAGGTCGTGGCAAAGCTCGTCCACGAAGAGGTTGCGGTTTGGCAACCTCCACCCCCGGTGCTCCCGGTGCTGATCGTGTAGGTGGCTGAAGTGACGGAGGAATTGGTGTCTCCGCTCTTCGCGGCCATGGCTTCGATCGTGACCGTTCCGCTGCTCACTAAGATCGGGCTGCTATACACGGTTGAGGACGTGGTGGGCGTGGTACCGTTGGTGGTGTAGTAGATCGTGGCACCGCTGGTGGAATCACTGAGTGTCACCGTCTGTGTGCTTGAGTAAGCGCCACCAGCCGGGCTGAACATAGGTGTCGCGACCGTCGTGGCAACAGTGCTGATCGTGTAGGTGGCTGAAGTGACGGAGGAATTGGTGTCTCCGCTCTTCGCGGCCATGGCTTCGATCGTGACCGTGCCGCTGCTCACCAAGATCGGGCTGCTATACACGGTTGAGGACGTGGTGGGTGTGGTGCCGTTGGTGGTGTAGTAGATCGTGGCCCCGCTGGTGGAATCACTGAGTGCGACAGTTTGTGTGCTTGAGTAAGCGCCACCAGCTGGGCTGAAGGTCGGTGTTGCGACTTGTGTCGGCGGCGGCGGTGGTGGGGTGTTGCCATTTGGTGCTGTACCGCCCGACCAGGACTTGACGCCGACCCAATCGAAGGTGGACGGGCCGAAGCCAGATTTTGACACGTATTGGCCATACTTATTGTAATGCGTGCCCGGATTTGGAACTTTGGTCCCTGTCAGCGAGCCGTTCACATATATACTGATCAAATTTCCGATCGGATCGTAAATCGTATTCATTTGGAACTGCACGCCGACTTGGATCGCCGCCTCGAAGGCATCGCCCTGTTCGAGCGACATGATTTCCACTCCCGTAGGTCCGCCTACGGCTTCATCAAGGATGAGATCGGGGACCGTTGGATCCGTGTCTCCAAAAACCTGATGCAAGGAAATATGGTTGGAGCCGGCCGGGAATGACACGAGGGTGCCAAGGCCTTGCCATTGATTGGTCGTGTTGGTGGGAAGATTATTGCCGCGCATTTCCGCCCGGCAAAGGCCAGTCACGGTGGGAATCCTGAATTCATACCCTCCAGGAATAGCCGTGATGCTGGTGCCGGCCGACGTTTGGGCGATGTAGGTTTCATTGTCGGGCGTCCAGCCGCTGCCGAGTTGGGCCTGGGCTGAAAGGGATAAGCCACAAAGGAGAGCAAATGCAGCGAGGGGTTTGCCTGTGCGGCCGAGAGAAAGCTGCGGCCGATAAGTATCGAATGGCGTTTTCATGAGTGGTGAAACTAGAAGCGCGAACGCTTAGGGTTTTAGTGTCTACGTACGGGGGATACTTGGAGATTGTGTAAGGTTTGTTAAAAAGTAAAATACAATTTACAATAATTCGGCAATTGTTAGTAAAACAATTACATAATTCAGATAAATTGCGCTTAAATACGGTTATTTAATGTAAAAATAAAATATTTAGCCATTTAATATGTAAATATTTAACGCGCCGTAAGACACGTTTAGACCAGATGTTTAACGCAATTAATCGCTGGCCATACATGGTATGCCGCCAGTCGGACAAAATGGACTAGTTGTCCTTAATTGATGGACAACAAACTTTTATAATTAACTGCTGGCTGATCTTGCAGGCTCAGTCTTCTGCTACGCGCTCTCCAATATTTTGTAGAGGCGCGTGACCATTTTCGTCGGGTCGTCGAGCAGGCCGGCGGCGAGGAGGGAGTTGTCAAGCAACTGTTCGGCCACGAGCGCGGCCCGATCAGGCGTGACCTCGCGCGAAGCCGCGAGGCGCTTGATGACGGCGTGACGTGGGTTGATGGCCAACTCGATGCGCGGCGGCGTGTCGGCGCCGTCCTTGCTCATTGCTTTCATCATGCGGCGCATTTGCGGCGACATGAGTTTGTCGGCGTTGAGCGCGGCGGCGGGCGAATCGACGAGGCGGTCGCTCGCACGGACCTCGGTCACGCGGTCGCCGAGGATTTTTTTGAGCCACTCGATAAGCGCAGTGACGTTTTCCGGCGCGAGCGCATCGCTGTCGGGCGGCTGGGGCAGCTCGTCCAGTTTCACCTCGGCGCTGTCGGCTGCGACGAATTTCTTCCCTTCGAATTCCCGCAAATTATTCATCACGTAATCATCAACCGGCTCGGTGCAGAGCAGCACCTCGAGGTTGCGCGCGCGGAAGCCCTCGAGATACGGGCCGGCTTCGAGCGCCTCGCGGTTGGGGCCGGTGAGGAAATAAATTTCCTTCTGCCCGTCCTTCATGCGCGAGACATAGTCGGCGAGGCTGGTGGGCTTGCCTTTTTCGGTGAGCGTCGATTCGAAGCGCAGGAGTTTCACCAGTGCGTCCTTGTGGGTGAAATCGAGTGCGCAGCCTTCCTTGATGAAAACGCCGAATTCGCGGAAAAATTCCACGTAGGTGTCGGGGTGCGCCTTGGCCTCGTCCTCGAGGAATTTGAGGAAACGCTTGGTGATGACCTTGCCGATTTTGTCGAGCAGGGCCTTGTCCTGCATGGTCTCGCGCGAGATGTTGAGCGGCAGGTCCTCGCTGTCGATCACGCCTTTCAGGCAGCGCATCCACTCGGGCAGCAGGTCCTTCGGCTTGGCGTCGATCAGCACCTTGCGGCAGTAGAGCGCGACGCCCGGCTCGGCGCGGGCCAGGCCGAGCTTCTCGGGGTTGTCCTTCGGCACAAAGAGCAGTGCGTTGATGGAGAGGGGCGCGTCGGCGCTGAAATGCAGCCGCAGGCGCGGCTCATCGAAGGCATGGGCCTGGAATTTGTAGAACTCGGTGTATTCCTCGTCCTTGATTTCGTTTTTGTTGCGCAGCCACAGCGCCTGCACGGTGTTGAGGCGCTTGCCGTTGAGATTGATGGGAAACGTCACGAACGCGCTATAGCGCTCGAGGATTTCCTTGATCCGCCAGTCCTGGCTGAACTCGGAGCATTCGTCCTTCAATTCGATGACGATCTTCGCGCCGCGCCGCTGGCCGTCGGATTCCTCGATTTCATAGCTGCCGCCACCGTCGCTGGTCCAGAGCTGGCCGGGCTCGCCTGCGCGCCATGAGTGGGTGTAGACCTTCACGCTCTTCGCGACCATGAACGCGGAATAAAAACCGACGCCGAACTGGCCGATGAGGTTCGCATCTTTCTTCGCGCCTTCGCTGAGGGCCTTCAAAAAGGCCTTCGAGCCGGAGTGGGCGATGGTGCCAAGGTTTTCCACCAGCTCGGCCTGGGTCATGCCCACGCCGAAGTCCTGGATCGTGAGCGTCTTCGCCTTGTCGTCGGTCGTGAGGTTGATTTCGAGCGGCAGGTTGTCGTCGAAAAGCTCCTTCTCGGTCAGCTGGAGATGGCGCAGCTTCTCGAGCGCGTCGGACGCGTTGGAGACGAGCTCGCGCACGAAGATTTCTTTCTCGGTGTAGAGCGAGTGGATGACGATATCGAGCAACTGCTTGATCTCGGCCTGGAATTCGAATTTTTGCGGTGTGGCGGTGGACATGGTGGTGGGTTTAAAAGTTGAGAGACGATAGCTGAGAGTTGAGAGCCGTGAGACGAATGACGAATGACGAATGACGAATGACGAATGACGAATGACGAATGACGAATGACGAATGACGAATGACGAATGACGAAACCAAAGAGCCCGCCAGTTTAGCAGGCTTTGGCAAAAATCAAGAAGCGTATCGCATTTGTCAGCGGCAAAGGGTTCTGGCTTCACCCGCCCAAATAAGCGGCTTTGAGCTGCGGGTCGGTGCGGAGGTCCTTGCTCGGGCCGGCCATGGCGATGCGTCCGGTCTCCAGCACGTAGGCGTAACTGGAAATTTCGAGTGCGAGATGGGCGTTCTGCTCGACGAGCAGGATGGTGATGCCGTGGCTTTTGTTTATTTCCATGATCTTTTCGAAAATTGTGCTGATGAGGCGCGGGGCGAGCCCGAGCGAGGGCTCGTCGAGCATGAGGAATTTCGGGCTGCCCATGAGCGCGCGGCCGATGGCGAGCATCTGCTGTTCGCCGCCGGAGAGCGTGCCGGCGGTCTGCTTCAGGCGCTCCTGCAGACGCGGGAAAATACTGAAGACGTAGTCGCGGTTTTTTTCGACGAGGGCGTGGTCTTTGAGCAGATACGCGCCCATCGCGAGGTTCTCCCCGACGGTGAGGTTGGCAAAAACCATGCGGCCCTCGGGCACGTGGCCGAGTCCGCGGGCGACGATCTGGTGCGCGGGGAGCGCGGTGATGTCCTCGCCCTGGAACTCGATGCGGCCGGTTTTTGCACGGAGCAGCCCGGAGATCGTGTGCAGCGTGGTGGTTTTGCCCGCGCCGTTGCCGCCGACGAGCGTGACGATGGCGCCGGCGGGAATCTCCAGCGAGATGCCGTTGAGCGCGGCGATGGCACCGTAGCTGACGGAGAGATCGGTGACAGATAGCATTTTACTTAACCGCGAATGAACGCGAATGGACGCAAATAAAAGACCACTCTAATATGAAGCCCCCTCTGGCTTCCGGGACTATTCGCGTGGATTTGCGTTTATTCGCGGTTAAAAAAAGTTCGTCCATCAGTGGTGAGATATTGAGGTTTTGTGGTCTTCACCGAGGTAGGCTTCGATGACCTTGGGGTCGTTCTGGATCGCAGCCGGCGGGCCTTCGGCGATCTTCACGCCGTAGTCGAGCACGGCGATGCGTTCGCACACGCCCATGACCACGCGCATCGAGTGTTCGACGAGAAGGATGGTGAGCTTGAACTGTTCGCGGACGCGCGGGATGAGTTTCACGAGCTCGGCTTTTTCGGTCGGGTTCATGCCGGCGGCGGGTTCGTCGAGCAGGAGCAGGCGCGGCTGGGTGGCGAGGCAGCGGACGATTTCGAGGCGGCGCTGCTCGCCGTAGGGGAGGGATTTCGCGGGTGTGTCGCGGAAGCGAAGCAGGTTGAAAAGTTCGAGCAGCTGCTCGGCCCGGCGGGCGACGGCGGCTTCGTCGGCGCGGAATTTTTTTCCACGGACGAGGGTTTGCAGCGGCGAGGTCGCGCGGTGGAGGTTGCAGGCGGCGCGGACGTTGTCGAAGACGCTGAGGCGGCCGAAGAGGCGGATGTTTTGGAAGGTGCGCGCGATGCCGAGCGCGGCGATGTCGTTGGAGCGCAGGCCGCGGAGGTCGCGGCCGGCGAAAAGCACGCGGCCGGCGGTGGGTTGATAAACGCCGGTGATGAGGTTGAAAACGGTGGTCTTCCCCGCGCCGTTCGGGCCGATGAGGCCGACGAGCTCACCCTCGCCGAGCGCAAGGTCCACGGCGTTGACGGCACAGAGGCCGCCAAAATGGATGGTGGTTTGGTCGAGTTGGAGCAGCGGCGCAGGCATTGCTTTGGTGGAAACGCAGAGGTGGGAAAGGACGCAGAAAAGGCTATACGGTATTAACCACTAATGCACACTCATGAGCACTGATAAGGCGTCTGATCGTACGGAAACAAGGTTTTGCTCTACAACGGCTACAGTAACTTTCATATTCTGTTATTAGTACCGATTAGTGTGCATTAGTGGTTAAGATGCATTACACCTTGGATTTGCGCAGCTTGAAATTAAACAGTCCCTGCGGGCGCATAAGCATGAGGAGGATGAGCAGGAGCGAATAAATGACCATGCGGTATTCGGCCACGGGGCGCAGGACTTCCGGCAGGACGGTGAGCAGGATGGCGGCAAGGATGACGCCGAGGGTGTTACCCATGCCGCCGAGGATGACCATGACGACGATTTCGATACTGCGTGTGAAATCGAAGCCGCGCGGGTCGATGGAAAGTTTGTAGTGTCCGTAGAGACCGCCCGCGAGGCCGGCGAAAAACGCGCCGACGACGAAGGCGACGTTTTTGTAGCGCGTGGGGTTGAGGCCGATGGCTTCGCTGGCGATTTCGTCGTCATGCGTGGCGATGAAGCCGCGGCCGTAGGTGGATTTCACGAGGCAGCCGACGACAAAAACCGTCAGGGCGGCGGCACCGTAGGTCCAGGCGAAGTTGGTGTAGGCGGGCAGGCCGACGAACCCGAGCGCACCGCCGACGGCGTCGATGTTCTGAAAAATCACACGGATGATTTCGCCGAAACCGAGCGTGACGAGCGCAAGGTAGTCGCCTTTCAGCCGCAGCGAGGGCAGGCCGATGAGCAGGCCGGCCAACGCGGCGCTGAGGCCGCCCGCCAGGAGCGCGGCGAAAAACAACGAGTTTTGCCCGAGTGCGGTGCCGCCGTCCTCGCCGAGGAGTTTCGGGCCGAGAAAAACCGTGACACAGCCCGACAGATACGCGCCGATGGACATGAAGCCCGCGTGGCCGAGCGAGAACTGGCCGGTGTGGCCGTTGACGAGGTTGAGCGAGACGGCGAGGATGATGTTGATGCCGATGGCAATGAGGACGTCGAGAAAGTAGGGATCGATGTGGTCCGAGAAGTGCGAAACGACGACCGCGGCGAGGATCGCGGCGAGCAGGGCAAGGTGCGGGCGGGGAATCATCTTAATTTTTGCCCCGCGGATCGCGCGGATAAACGCGGATTTTTCCGGTCAAAGAAAGTGGTCTTATCCGTGCTCATCCGTGTAATCCGTGGTTAAAAAACTAAACTTTTTCGACGGTGAACTTGCCGAGCAATCCGGCCGGGCGGAAAAGCAGGATGAGGATGAGCACGCCGAACGCGATGGCGTCCTTGTAGGTGGAAAACTGGCTGCCGCCGACGAACGTCTCGACCGTGCCGAGAATCAGGCCGCCGAGCGCGGCGCCGGGGATGTTGCCGATGCCGCCGAGCACGGCGGCGACGAAAGCCTTCAGCCCGGGCATCACGCCCATGAGAGGGTCGATGGACGGGTAGTTAAGCGCGTAAAGGATGCCGCCCGCGCCGGCGAGCGCGGAGCCGAGGGCGAAGGTGAAGCTGATGACGACATCGTTGTTGATGCCGACGAGCTGCGCGGCCTTGGGATTGAGCGCGACGGCGCGCATCGCCGTCCCGATCTTGGTGCGAAACACGATGAACTGCAGCGCGACCACCAGCAGCAGGGCAACCGCAATGACGACGAGCTGGTTCGACGAGATGACGAGACCGCCGAAGGCAAAATCTTTGGCCGGAAACACCGACGGAAACGTCCGCGGCTCCGCGCCGAAGAAAACCTGTCCGCTGGATTCGAGCAGCAGCGAGACGCCGATGGCGGTGATGAGGACGTTGAGCGTGGGCCCGCCGCGCAGGCGGCGGTACGCGAGGCGTTCGATGGTCACACCGAGCAGGGCGCAGCCGAGCATCGCGGCAGTGAGCACAATGAAGCCGCCGCCGAATGTGTTCTGGGGCAGGTGCTGGCCGACGTAGTAGCCAACAAATGCCCCGACCATAAATACGTCGGAATGGGCGAAGTTGATGAAGCGCAGCACGCCATAAACCATCGTGTAGCCGAGTGCGATGAGCGCGTAGATGGCACCGAGGGAAAGGCCGTTGAGCAGTTGCTGGAGAAATTCGGTCACTGTCTTTGGTTGAAAGTTGAGGGTTGAAAGTTGAAAGACTCAATCTTTCAACGAGTCGCGCAGGCCGCTCAACATGCGCACGACTTCGAGTGCGGATCCATAAATCTTGGCATGGGTCTCTGTATCCAGCCAACCTTGCGTTTGGGCGATGCGGGCTTGAGAAACGAGCTCAAAGGCAGAACCGACGGCGATTTCGATGAAACGGCGAAAGTCGGTCTTTGATCCACGTGAGCATCCCTCGGCACTATTGGAGGAAATTGAAACCGCCGCCCGACGCATTTGGTTTGTCAGTCCGAAACGTTCATCAACAGGGAAAGATTTTGTTAGTTGATAGGGCAAATCGGCCAAGCCGATGCTCTTATGCCAGACATCGAGTTTTTCGAAGTTAAACATATCAGGTATATCTGGCTTTCAACCTTCATCCTTCATCTTTCAACTTTCAACTGAGCCGTGGAGCCTCAGGGCTCCACCACCTGCACAAACTCGAACTGGCCGTTTTTTACGGTGATGATGACAGCGCTTTTGGTGGCGTTGCGATGATCGTCGATGGTGGTTTTTCCGGTGATGCCGGGAAAATCCTTCGTGGCCGCGAGCGTATCGCGGATTTTCGCGCCGTCGGTCGAGCCGGCGCGCTTGATGGCGTCGGCCAGGACCATGGCCGAGTCGTAACCGAGCGCGGCCATGGCGTCGGGGGTCTCGCCGTCGAAGCGCGCCTGAAATTTTTTCACGAAGGCCTGCACGGCGGGCAGGGTCGCCTTGGGCGAATAGTGGGTGGAGTAGTAGCAGCCTTCGACGTCGGCGCCCCCGATCTCAATGAGTTCGGGTGCCTCCCAGCCGTCGCCGCCGAAGATGGGCACGCTGAGGCCGAGCTCATGGGCCTGCTTGCAGATGAGCGCGGCTTCGGTGTAGTAGCCGGGCACGAAGATGGCGTCGATGTGGTTGGCCTTGATGGAGGTGAGCTGTGCCCGGAAATCCTTGTCGCCTTCGGAATATTTTTCCTCGAGGGCGATTTCGCCGCCGCCGGCGGTAAACGGTTCGATGAAATATTTCGCGAGCCCGACGCTGTAGGCGGACGAAACGGAGGTGAGCACGGCGACGCGGCGGGCGTGCAGCGTGTCCTTGGCGAATTTGGCGAGGACCTTGCCCTGGAACGGATCGGTAAAGCAGACGCGGAAAATGTAGCTGCCGATGGCGGTGACCTTGGGGTTGGTCGAGGAAGGTGAAATCATCGGGATATGCGAGTGCTGGCAGATGGGCGCAGCCTCGATGGAGCGGCTGGAAGCGACTTCGCCGAGGATGGCGACGGCCTTGTCGCGGGCGATGAGCTTGCGCACGGCAGTGGAGGCTTCGCCGGATTTGGATTGGTCGTCCTCGGTAAGAAGCTCGATTTGTTGGCCGAGCACGCCGCCGGCGGCGTTGATCTCCTCCGTCGCCAGGAGCGTGCCTTTGTGCGAGGACTGGCCAAAGGCGGCTTCCTTGCCGGTGAGCGAGGCGTACTCGCCGATTTTGATGGTGTCGTCGGCGCGGGCAGTGAGCACAAGCAGGGCGGCGAGAGCAGGAGCGGAAAACTTTTTAAACAGAGGGGAAGTCATGGCGTGATGGCGGTTTTCGGTGCGGACGACGGGTGTGTTAATTCAATGACAGCAGAAGACATGCCCCGGCAACGCCGGGCGGGCAATCAATCTGTACAGCCCCGCTGACCGGGAAAGCTTCAAATTCCAAGGATCCAAACGCCAAAAATCAGCGGCGGCCCTCAGGCCGCAGTGCCCTTAGGGGTTTGTCTGTTTGGCCTTTGGGATTTTTTGGGGTGCGCTTCAGCTTTGCTTTCGCCGGCGCAGGGCGTTTCATCGGCAGGGTGAACACCTTTGACCGCCATCTGTTGCGCGAGTGGCTGAAAGCCCTCGGCCTCGTGCTGGCGGCATCGCTTGGGCTGCTGATGATGCAGGTGATGTATGACAGTTTTCGCGATCTGCGTGACATGGGGGCGAAGACGGCGGACATGGCGGTGTATTTCCTCGTGACGGTGCCGAGTTTTTTCGCGATCGTCCTGCCGCTGGCGTTGCTGGTATCGCTGCTGTTTGCCCTGGGGCAGCTGCACCGGCATTTCGAATTTACGCCGATGCGCGCGGCGGGCGTGGGATTGTTCCGGCTGACGCGCCCGATCTGGGCGGTTGGCGTGCTCTGCTGCCTTTTTTCGCTGTGGTTGAATTCGAGCATCATCCCGTGGTCAGTGGAGCAATCGCGCACGGTTTACGAGCAGCTGCAGTTTCGCCGGGAGAAAAAGTCTGCGACGGATGATCGCGTTGGCGCGGTGTATGACATGGCGTTCGACAACCAGGCCGCGCAACGAATGTGGTTTTTCAACCGTTACAGCCAGTTTACCCAGCATGGCTATGGAGTGAGCGTATCGGAACTCGACGGGCACCGAAGGGAGACAAGACGGTTGCTGGCGGGCGAAGCGTGGTTCGATGCGCCACGGAAGGCATGGGTGTTTCGCGATGGGCGCGAACTGGAGTTTAATGTGGAGACGGGTGTGCAGGTCGGCTCGGTGCCATTTGATGAAAAACTGGAGCCCCGCTACACCGAGGATCCAAAGTTGATGCTGCTGGTCGATCAGCGGCCGGTGGATTTGTCCTTCTTTGAACTGCGGCGGGTGATCGATTACTACAAGGCCGATGGAAATCCGAAGGGCATCGTTTATGCCGTGCGCTATTTCGGGTTGCTGGCGGACATGCTTGGGCCGCTCATTGTCATCGGCATTGCCGTGCCCTTTGCGATGTCGGGCGTGCGGGTGAATCCGGCGGTCGGCGTGTCGAAGGCGATCGGGTTGTTCCTGCTTTACTACGTGCTGAACAATTTTGCGACGTCACTGGCGACCCAACAACTCATGTCACCCGGGATGGCGGCGTGGCTGCCGAATCTCGGCATGGTGGCGCTGGCGGCGTGGCTGTTTGCCCGCATGCGGTGAGTTTACGCATGACTGGGGTGGGGCCCGTTGCCCTTCAACGGGCCGGAAACCAGTGGTCGGCGACAAGCGCGAAGCCTTGTCGGCTGAGGGCAGCCGCCCCTGCCTGTCGGAATGCCCTAGGGTGCGCGCTCTGCACTTATTGCAGCCTTAGCCCGGGGGATTTGCGTCCGGAAGAAGCTGCCGCGGCGTTCCGGCAGAGGGGGATAGCCTCTCCGAGGATTGTGACCTCGTCTGCCCCGGGGGCACCCGACGAGGTCATCCCTTCGGGACTCGGCCTTCGGTCTCGCCATCTTCGCGCTGTCGCGCTTCGTCCCACCCGCTGCCGCGTCTTGCGGCCAGCTCCTCCGGCCGCAAACAACA
>Ga0210387_10000591_pt1 | contig 26023 bp, 18 predicted proteins | sample IncBWC7OmetaG_FD_160108 | JGI IMG/M metagenome (GOLD analysis project Ga0210387, IMG submission 160108) | Forest soil microbial communities from Barre Woods Harvard Forest LTER site, Petersham, Massachusetts, United States - Inc-BW-C-7-O ...
GCTTTTCGATGTCGCAGCGAGGCACGAGCGACCATTGGATCGACGAACTTTACTGGTGGATGGAATCCTACGGGCTAACACATCCATGAAGAGCGGGGACAGCAGATTCACACAATCCGACTCGGGCGTCTCGCGCAGAGATCTGCTCATAGGCGCAGGCTCCGCCATGGGGCTTACGGCGTTGACGCCTGCGAACGGTACAGCGCCGGCGGAGCGGCCGCGCGGCGACTCCTTGACGACTCCCGCCGACGCCGTGGCAACCACCACCTACGGAGGAGTGCGAGGATTCAAGCGCTCGTCTGTCTATATCTTCAAAGGCATCCCGTACGGCGCCGATACCGGCGGTTCCGCCCGATTCCTTCCGCCAAAGGCACCGAAGCCATGGGACGAGGTACGACTCTCGCTGATCTACGGACCGGTGTGTCCGCAACGGCCGTCAAATCACACACCCATCGAATTGATGTTTGTAAACGACGCCGATGCCACTTATCCCGATGAGAACTGCTTGAGTCTGAATGTGTGGTCCGAAACCTTGGATCACGGCGCCCGTCGACCGGTAATCGTTTGGCTGCACGGCGGCGGATTCACCTCTGGCTCCAGTCACGAGCTCCCCGTGTACGATGGCGAGAATCTCGCCCGGCAAGGTGTTGTGCTGGTCTCGGTCAATCACCGTCTCGGAGCTTTAGGCTTCATGGATCTGTCCGCAGCCGGCGGCGACGAATTCGCCGAATCTGGAAACGTGGGCATGTTGGATCTCGTACTCGCACTGAAGTGGGTACGTGACAATGTCGCGCAATTTGGCGGTGACCCCGCGAGGGTCACGATTTTTGGCCACTCCGGCGGCGGCGGCAAGGTATCGACCCTGATGGCAATGCCGGCTGCTCAGGGATTGTTTCACCGCGCTATTGTGACCAGTGGTTCTTTTCCCAACACGACGCGGCCCCCAACCGCGCAGGAATTGACCGCGGCAACCCTGTCCGAATTAGGGCTCAAAGATATCGGGGAGCTGCAGCGTGCCGATGCCGCTCGGCTGATCGCCGCCGGCGATGCGGCGGGCCGGAAACTGATGGAGGCCGCCCGCGCCCGCGGCGCGCGCAGCGCGGTCGGCCCCATGGGAATGCAGTTCGGCCCCGTCATCGATGGCCGAGTCCTTCCAGAGGCGTGGCTCAGCAGCGCGCCCAGCATCAGCGCAGGCGTGCCGATGATCATTGGAAATGTCCGCGATGAATTTCGTCCACTAACGCTGCACGTCGATGAAGCCAAGTTGGCCGACTCAATTCCTGAGGTTCATCGCGACAAGGCGCCCGAGATCATCGCCGCGCTGCGCGCCGCTTACCCAAAACTCCCGCCGACGGAGTTGGCAGCGATCCTGGGAGCGATAGGCATGCGAAACCTGGCGATCGAGCAGGCGATAAAAAAGCACGCCCTCGGTGCAGCGCCGGTATACAGCTACTGGTACACGCTGCCCACGCCGGTGCTCGACGGGCGCATTGGTTGCCCTCACGGAATGGATTTACCCGCCGCCTTCGACAACACGGCACGCTGCGATCAATTTACGGGCAATACGCCGGAAGCGCAGCACACCGCCAAGATGCTGAGTCGCTCCATTGTGAACTTCGCGAGCAACGGGAACCCCGGTCAGCCTGGGCTGGCGTGGCCGGCATTTGATTCAGAGCGTCTCGCAACGATGGTGTTCGACGCTCATTGCCGGCTTGAATATGACCCGATCGGCAATGTTCGCCGCTGGCTATCATAGTGAAGACCCTATCCTTCACCGTCGCCCATTAGGCCCGGGAGTTCTTGTGATCATAAGACTGTGCAAGTTGGCGTTTCTCAGCGCTGTTCTCCTGGGAGGTCCGATCGCCGCTCATGCGCAAGCGCCGGTTCCAGGAGCCCAAATGACCGATTCGCCCTGTCCACCACCGTCACCGCGGCCGCCTCGCGAAATACTCGATGCCATTCTCAAGCCGGGCGCCAAACCGCCGCCGATGCCAGCTGCAGGAGACGAGAGGCTGCGGGAGTATCTCAAAAAGCATGCAGAGGATCTGGCCCGCGATTTTGCCGACACCTGTCATTACAAATCTGACAATGCCGCCATTCTCAAAGGCGCGAATCCCAGGGCGGTCTTCATGGGCGACTCAATCACCGAGGGGTGGGGCGCCGGCGATCCCTCGCTATTCACTCAGGGCGTGGTAGATCGGGGCATCAGCGGACAGACCAGTCCCCAGATGCTGCTGCGTTTCTACCAGGACGTTGTGGCGTTGCATCCTCACGCTGTTCACATCATGGCAGGCACGAACGATCTGGCCGCAAATACGGGCCCAACCAGTCCCGATGACTTCAAAAACAACATTCGCGCCATGGTCGATCTCGCAAGGGCGAATCACATTCGAGTCATACTGGCGAGCATCCTGCCCGCCGATCGGTTTCCGTGGCGGCCTGATATCCATCCAGTCGAACAGATTCGCCAACTCAATGCGTGGCTCCGGCAATTTGCAGACCAACATAAGCTGATATACGCCGATTACTACTCATCCTTGACGACGCCTTCCGGCGCGTTTCGTCCTGAGCTCAGTAACGACGGCGTGCATCCCAACTCCGACGGTTACGCTGCGATGCGGCCCATCGCCGACGCCGCGCTTCGCAAGGCGATGCTCGGCTCTCCCTAGTCGATAACACGTAACCTTACACTTTCAGCCTCACCGCGCCGGCAAGCACCTCCAGCTGCGCCGGCAACCTTCCCACGCTTTCACCGTCAAGCTCCAGCAGCACCGTCGATTCGCTGGTCGCGATCGCGCGCCGGCACCGCAGCACCTGCGCACCCGGTTCTCGAACGTGACTGCCGTCGTAAAGCGTATGTCGCTTTTGGATGAAATCCATCAATCTGAACCCGGACCAGATCGTCACGTCGAGTTCACCGTCATCAAGTTGCGCCGCCGGCGCCACTTGCATTCCGGCACCGAAAAATCGACCGTTGCCCAAAGCGCAGTTGGTGATCGCGATCGATCGCGGCGGCAGATCGTCGAATTCGAGAGTGACAACCTGGTCCCGATAAACCGCCAACGCGCGCAGCGTGGCGAGCGTAAATGCAAGTTTCCCGCTTACCGCCTTAAGGCGAGGACTCACAAGATGCGAGACCAGTCCGCCGCAGCCGAATGACGCCACGTTGATGAAGATGCGGCTTGTAGTAGCGCCGTCGTGGCCGGTAAAGCGAGCCACGCCGACATCTATCGGGCGTGTCTCGTGCCCTCCGAGCCGCGCGCAGGCGGACTCAAGATCGGTCTGATCAATCGTTCTGCCGAAATCGCAACCGGTGCCGAGTGCGACCACACCCAGCACCGCCTCCGGGACGACCGCTACGGAGGCCTCGAAAAAGCCGCCCACAACCTCATTGAGCGTGCCGTCGCCGCCGACGGAAACGACCATTTCAAAGCCCTCGCGCAGGGCGGCGCGCGCCAAGGTCGTGGCCTCGCCCGGCTTCTGTGTGACGGCATGCTCGAAATCGCCGAGTGAAGAGCGCAGGAGTCTAGCGATCCGATCCCAGCGTCGACCGGTCGCGCCCGCTGCCGACGCCGGATTCAGAATCACGAAGCTGCGGAAGGCATTTGACGACATGTTGTCCGCGCGAATTCCCGACGGAAGTCTTTATGAGCCAGTTATCGCGAGCAGACTCCGCCCGCAATCGACGACGGTCGTGCTCGCCGGCAAAGGCGAGAATGACAGGACGCGCCGGGCCTGACGCACTGGTGAAAATCCTCGCACCGGTGTTTCAAATGCTCATCGATGGCGATCGGCCCGCGCGAAGCAAGGGTACCCTAAGGCGCCGTCGCGCCTAGATCTTCGAGTTGGTCGAACCGGGTGTGCCGGAAAGTCGCATAGAATTTCAGCCAATCGAACAATGGCGTCAGTCCTTCCGGTATTACGCGGTAATAGGTTTCCCTTCCGTCGCGACGATCACGCACGAGGCCGGCGAGTTTCAGACTGTTCAGATGCTTTGAGACGGCGGGTTGCGAAACGCCGGAGGGAAATGTAAGAGCGTGGACGGTAATTTCGCCTTCACGGCTCAGGCGCTCGAACAGCGCGCGACGGGTTGGATCGCTCAAGGTTTTGAATATGGTCGTGGGCTCGACGCGCGTCTTATTTGCGGGCTTTCCAGTCATGTCTAAACCATAACTAACTGGTTATTGATTGTCAACTGGATGCTGTTTGCAACCCTCAGTAAAAGCGAATGCCCGGTCTCAATATGAATTGAAATACCAGCAGAAGGATCAGAAGCACGCTGAAGGCGTACGCCATCGAATTCGATTTCAAGACTCCGCTGGCCTTTACCCCATCAACCGCCCAGGCGCCGGCTTGGATCCAACCGATTCCGATCAGCGTCACCACCACCGGCACGGCGGCCACCTCGACCCAATTGCGGGGTACTCGGAACGGAATGATCAGCAGAATCGCCGCGAGTGCCGGCAGCGTTGCAACATTGAAAACGAAACGCGTTCGCGCTCGACCGTTCGCGATAAGCACTGAGTCGCCGGCAACGCCGAGCAAGGGGCGGCGCAACCACAATGCGACCGCGGGAATCGCGGTGAGTGCCAAGAGTGCCGCCACTGTTTTTGCCGGCGCTCCGAGATGCAAATAATCCATCGCCATGCCCACATCATTTTCGGGTTCGATCGACCCAATGACGACTTGGGGCAAGGATTGCAAGAATCCGTTGTAGGCCATCCATATGAGAAACAGCCGCACGCTCGATGAGCGGCCCACCCGATATTTCAGGAGAAAAGCGCAGGTCACGCCCGTTACAAAAATGGCCAGGGCGCCGGTGCCCTGAACGAGATTTGCCAGCGGATTTTCACCTTCCCAGCGGTGATTGTTGTGAAACAGGGTCGGATGCAAACCGGGAATGAACGCCTTGGGCAACACCAGAAACAGTTCTTGAATAAAGAAAATCAGGTTGAAGGTGAGCGCATAAAGCAACGCCGAGGTGATCGCGAGTCGCCAGTCCCAAGTGGGCGTCCGATCCGGTACCGCGGCGAATCGACGCGACGCTTTGAATCCGCCAACGCCGAGCCACAGCGGCCCGAGAACCAGCGCCAACAAAGTCCCGAATGCAATTAGATATTTATGATCGTACACAGGCAGCCTTCACCGCCGGTTTGAATCACCTATCGAGGCATACCGCCCCCTAACTGCTAGTAGGCAAAGGACAGTGTCAACAAACCCGTTCGTCCCGCGCCCGGCACGACGTGATTCTCCACCGGCGAGCTGAAATAGGAATTGGCATAATAATATTTGTTGGCCAGATTGTAGCCATTCAGCTGCACCGACAAATGCGAGTTCAAGCGGAAGCTCGCCATGGCGTCGAAGGTGACGTAGCCCGGAACGTGCGCGGTGTTGTCGACATCGGCCGCGCGGCGAGACAAATAGTTGAAGCCAGCGCCCACTTTCCAGGTTTCGTGAAGCTCGTAAACCAGCCACATATTCGCCTGGTTCGGCGCCGTATTCAGTAACGGAGCCCCGACGGAGGCCGGGTCGGTTGACATCAAGGTCTCGGAATCGAGATGGGTATAGCCCGCCGTAATCTCGAGTTCCTCAGTCAGATAGCCGCTCACATCGGCCTCAAAGCCGCGCACGCGTTCCTTCCCTGCAAGCAGCTGAGGAGCGGTCGGATTGGTGGGATCGCCAACCCGAGCGTTGCTCATTTCGGTCTGAAAGACCCCGGCCTGCAGCGCGAGGCGCCCGCCAAGCAACATGGATTTCGCGCCGACTTCGAAAGTCTTGTCCTTTTCCGGCCCCAGCGAAGCCGTCTTGGCGTTGAGCGAGAGGTTTTCAGCCGACGGATCGTAAGAGGTGCCGTAAGAGGCATAAAGACTCACGATGTCGATGGGCTTGAAGACGATCGAGGCTCGCGGACTCGCGATCGTGTCGGTGTGTTCAAAGTGTGCCTGGGTGATGGGTTCATTGAACTCGGCGTTGAACCGATCTACACGCACTGCTGCCGTCGCTTCCCAGTACCGGCCGAAATCGACGACATCCTCCAACAGAAAGCTGGCTGTCTTCGTAACGGTATCCGGCCTCTGGGTGACCTGCGTTTGATGGCCGGGAAACGCTTCAAACGGGTCAGGGTTGAGAATGGGTGTGCCCGGAATTTGATTTAGCTGATTGGCAAAGCGCACCAGGTCTGCTTCTTCCCGGTCCAGCTCGATACCCACGACCAGATGCTGCTCAACCGCACCCGTGGTGAAGCGTTTGTGCAGCTCGGCATCGTTCATCAGCGTGCTCACCGTGCCTTGTACGCTCGGGCGATCACGGAATGTCAGTACCGTATCCAACGGCGTACCCGGTGCCGGCGGCGCCGTACCGTAGTGGGCAGCGGTCTCGCGGCTGTCGAAGAAATAGTTGCCGATGCGCGCCGTATCGGTGAACCAGAAATCCTTATTGAATTCGGTCTTTAAAATCGCCGTGCCGACATCGACGCGCGCTCGGGTTCGATCGTCAGAGGGCAGACCGTAGTACGTCTGCCGCGGCACCGGCACGGGACTGCCGAAGGCGAACGGAATCCCGTAGTCGGGGATGTCATTTTGTTCCTGATGCAGATAATTCAAGGTCAACGTCGTGGGACCGCCGATCCCAAATGCCAGCGACGGCGCGACGCCCCAGCGCCGGTTGTCCACGAAATCCCGGTCGGCAACCTCGGATTTCAGACCCATCGCATTCACGCGAAATGCCGCGCTATCCGCGAACTGGTAGTTGAAGTCGGCGGTGCCGCGCAGTTCGCTGTTGGTGCCGCCCACGATGCTGCCGCGTGCAAAATCCGATAGCTGCGGCGTCTTGCTGACTTGGTTGACCACGCCGCCCGTTGAGCCTCTTCCAAACAACGTTGAAGCCGGCCCTTTGTAGACCTCGATTCCTTCGAGATTGAAGCTGTCGCGTGTATAAAAGCCCGTGTCGCGCAAGCCGTCCAGGAAGAAGTCGTCGCTCGCGGCGAAGCCGCGCAGATTGATGTTGTCGCCATGCGTGCCGCCTTCGCCGGCATTTAGCGTAATTCCCGGTACGTTCTTCAGCGCATCCTGCACGGTGCTCGCGGCCTGCTCGGTGAGCAGTTCCTGAGGTACGACGGTTACGTTCTGAGGAGTGTCCTGGAACGATGTCGCGTAAGTGCTGATGGACGGATGGCCTGTGACCACGACCTCGGAAAGCTTATCGGTCGATTCCTCCGCATGCAGTCCGAAAGAGGACGCGAGACAAATTGTCGATCCAACACCAAGTTGCACACGGCTCAGACGTCGCGCGCAGGGATCTTCAAAGCTCATAGCGTTTCCTTAATGCGAATCATTCGTATTCGCGATTACATCCGTATGGCGAGCCGTTGTCAATGGGCAGCGCCGCGCAGCCGCAGCTTGGGCGCTTATGTCAAAGGCGAGGCGCCATTGGAGGGCGCGTGAGCTGAAAGCGTCTTACCAGTTCAGATCTGTCAGAAGTCCCGCGTAGACCTCGATCCCGTCCCACAGGTTTCCGAGCCGCAGATTCTCGTTTTGCGCGTGCTGGTTGTCGTCATAGTTGGCAATGCTCACACCGGCCATAGGCACATGGAGCAGGTTCACGATGTCGGCGATTCCCGAGCTTGCTCCCACGATGGGCAACTCGATCGGCGGATAACCAACCGTGCGGCCGATCGAGGCCACAACGGCCTTCGAGGCCGGCAAGTCGAGTGCGGTTTTGGTGGCGATCGAGCCACCCGCGTCCCATGCCACCTTGACGATTTTGGCATGCGCGATGCGAGTCTTAAGGTCTGGCTCGTCGCGCACGATGAACCAGCCCTGCTGGGTAAGAAAGTTCTCGAGCAGTTCGCGAGTGTGGGCCGGCGTCTCACCGGGAGCGAGCCGAAAATCGAATGAAGCGTTGGCCTGGGTCGCTATGGCGTTGGCTGCAGCCGGGCCTTCGTCACCCACGTGAATCGCGCGCACGTTCAAGGTCGGCCCAAGATAACCGTCCGCCAGGCGTGCCGGACCAACGTTACGGCCCAAGCCGAGTGCGTGTTTGAGATCCTCCTCAACGGGCGGCATGGCGGCGAACGCGGCCATGTCCGCGGCCGAAACCGCCGCAACGTCATCGTAGAAATGCGGGATGAGGATATGGCCTTCGTCGTCGCGCAGGCTCGCGATGAGGTTGGCGATCATCACCGAGGGGCTCGGTGCCCAGCTTCCGTAATGCCCGTCGTGCAGCGGTTTGGTCGGCCCGTACACCGTCATGGTCAGGCTCGCGATGCCGCGGTTGCCGAAGTTGACCATCTGCTTGCCGCTCTGGTGCATCGGCCCGTCGCCCATGATCAAAAGATCGCCCTTCAGCAGATCGAGGTTCTTCGCGACCAGGGCCGAGAAATGCGGGGAGCCCTGCTCCTCTTCGCCCTCGTAAAGCAACTTGATGTTGACCGTCGGCTTCAAGTGGGCCGCCTTGAGCGCATCGAGCGCGGAGAGCATGGCCTGAATCGAGACTTTGTCATCGCCGGCCGAGCGCGCGAAGAGCCGCCAATCCGGATCGAGCGGGCCGGTCGAATTTTCCCAGTCGACCGCCTTGGCCTCTGGAAGCGCGGTACGCATCGTGGGCTGAAAGGGCGTTGACACCCAGCCCTTCTGGCCAATGGGCTGACCATCATAGTGAGCGTAGAAGATCACGGTGCGATTCGCGTGCCGCACTTTTATCTGGGCGAAGACAGAAGGCGGCGTGCCGGGCTCGGCTGTCAAAAGTCGGGTCTCGAAACCTCGCGCCTTCAACTCGCCTTCGATATAGGCCGCATTTTTCTCGACGTCGGCGATGTTGGTCGCGACGTTGGGCATCGACAGCAGCGCGACGAAATCGGCGACGATCGCTTTTTCGTGCGCTTTGCGCCAGCCGCGTACGGCGTCCCGCGGACTACCAGCCTGCGCGGTCGAGATCGTCAGGCCCAACACACAGATCGCAGCCGTCCCGGACAGCAGAGCTTTAAATCTCACAGGCGATCACTTGTTCGTAGGTGCCGGTGCCGAGCCCTGCCGCGCCGAAAATCTGGTGCTGCGCAATCCACTCGCGCGAGCGGTTGAAAGCCTCCTCGGTGTAAGGCTCGAACACGATGCGCTCGCCGGGTCCCCATCGTTTCGTGTCCATGGTCGCGTGATAGCGGACGGGGAACTCGTTTTGATAGAAGTGCGTGTAGGCCTCGGGCCGCAGGTCGATGTCGCGCTGCGCCCGCTGCAGCGCACTGAAGTACTTGCGCAGGTCGGCCGGCGCGGTGTCGCCCGTGATCATGGTCGCGATCATGAAGGTCGTGTCGATGATCTTGCGGAATCCCAGTTGCTCCGCGAAGTAATAAGGGCCGCTGAACAGTGCAGCCGCCGGAATTTCGCCGTCGATCAGGAGCTGCATGCGTTTGAACAGCATGCCGTCGTTGAAGGACAAATGGATGCTCTCCGCGGGCAGGTACTGTTCCAAGGACTGGATGGTCGAATAATGGCTGCCCGACTGGTAGCCCACGGAAATCGGCACGCCCGCCAGATCCGCTGGATGGCGAATGGCGGAATCTCCGGGTACGAATATTCCGGCCGGCGCCACCGAATAAGCTTCCGAGTAGAGTTTGCCCAACCCGTTGGACGCGGCAACGTTCACGGTCCAGTGACATGCGCAGCTCACATCTGAGGCTCGGCCAGACTCGAACGACTGATAGGCGCCGACCCGCTGTCCTTTGTCATGCACCTTGCCGTCGGTCGCCTGCACCTCTTCGCTGAACACGTAGTCGAGCCCTTCTGCCGTGAAGTAGCCCTTCTCGTCGGCCACCCATTCCTGCAACCTGAAGTGCGGTTGTATGACGAATTTTTTCATGGTCTCACGGTCCTCCGGCGGCGGGGTATGTGAGTTTGCGGCATCGCCCATCAGACGACCAGCTTTCCGTTCACTTTGACATTAATCCGCTTCAGGTCCTGGACGTGATCGAGGATGTCGGCCTGTTCGATGTTCTCGAATATGCAGTTCCTCAATGTGACGTCGTGGATCGGTGCCGTTTCGAATCCGCGCAGCTGCAGAGCGTATTTGCTCTTCTTGCAGGTGATGTTTTCAAGATGGATGTCGCCTACATTGGGGCGTTCCGGGCCGGCGGCGCCCTCTTCATAGGTAAAGTCGATCTGCAGAACGGCCACGCCGACCTGGCCGATCCGGATATTGCGGAAGTAAACGTGCTCGATCGTGCCGCCGCGCATGGCATTGGTCTTGAAGCGCAGCGCCTGGTCCAAATTCGGGCTGTCGAGATCGCAGTTCTCAATGAATACGTTGCGCACGCCGCCCGACATCTCGCTGCCGATGGTCAGGCCACCATGGCCTTCCTTCATCTTGCAATCGCGGATCACGATATTTTCGGAGGCAACACCGACGCGGCGTCCGTCGTGATTGCGTCCCGCCTTGATTGCCAGGCAGTCGTCGCCGGTGTCGAAAGAACAATTTTCGATCAGAACATCCTGGCAGGAATCGGGATCGCAACCATCGGTATTCGGGCCGTGGCTCACGATCGTGACGCCGCGCACCGTGACATTGCTGCATAACACGGGATTGATCTCGAACATCGGCGAGTTCTTCAGCGTCACCCCTTCGATCAGGATATTTCTTGAGCGGCAGAATTGGACCATGTTGGGGCGCAGGTAGTGGCCTTCGCCGAAGCTGCGTTCCGCCAGGGGAACGTCCTTAGCGCCCATGTCGAACAGCTTATTTCGGGCTGGGTCCTGATTCGGCTGGCCTTCGCTCCAACCGCAGTTGGTGCGGCCCTTCCATGGCCACCAATGACTGCAATCGGCATTGCCCTCCAGCGTGCCCTCGCCGGTCAGCGCGATATTTTCTTGACCGTCGGCATAAACTTGCGCCGAATAGTTCAGGCACTCAACGCCTTCCCAGCGAGTGTAGACGACGGGGAGATAGCGCGCCGGATCACGGCTGAAGGACAGAACGGCGGCCTTGCTGAGATGCAGATTGACATGACTTTTGAGATGAATCGGCGCCGTCGAAAAAGCCCCGCCCGGGACCACGACGCGTCCGCCGCCGGCTGCATTGCACGCAGTGATTGCACGGGCGATCGCATCCGTGCAGTCCGTGCCATCGGGTCGCGCACCATATTGGGTGATGTCGAAATCGCGCTTTGGAAAAGCCGGCGGCTTGATGCGCGCGACAATGACTGCGGCTTGTTGCCAGGGATCAGACGCAAACACACTTGCGGGGAAGCCGCCCAAGACGGCGACGCTTGCCCCGGCCAGAAGAAAGTCGCGCCGGTTCGTATTCATGCGGTCTCCTTGATGACGGCCGGCGCATAGCGCGGCGACAGTAGATGCAAAATTGCCAATGCCAGCAAATAGACAGTGCCGGCAACGACGAAGATCGGCGTATAGCTGCCGATCGAATCCAAGACCCAGCCCGCATATTTCGCCATCAACATGCCGCCGACGGCCCCCGCCGTCCCGCCGATGCCGACGACGGAACCCACTGCGACGCGCGGGAAAATATCCGAGGGCATGGTCAGAAGATTGCAAGAGAAGCCTTGATGGGCGGCAGCGGCCACGCCGACAACGGCAACCGCCAACCAGAGATTGTCGATGTACGCCGCAAAGATGATCGGGGTAACGGCCAGGGCGCAGATCAGCATCGCGTACTTGCGCGCCGCATGCAGCGGCAATCCGCGCGCCAGCAAAAATGAGGACAACCAGCCGCCGGCGATGCTGCCGACATCGGACAACAGATAGACCACGACCAGCGGCGGACCGAAGCTCTTAAGATCCAGATTGTGGCGCTTCGCAAAGAAATCGGGCAGCCAGAACAGCAACATCCACCAGATCGGATCGATCAGGAATTTGGGGATGGCAAAGGCCCAGGTCGCGCGCAACGGCAGCAGGCGCCGCCATTTGATCGGTGCCTTCGCCTGCTCCTCAGGATCCTGGCGGATGTAGGCCAGTTCCGCCGCGCCGACGCGGGGGTGCTTGGCAGGATCGCGATAGACAATCAGCCAGACGATGAGCCATACGACGCTGAACAGTCCTGTAATGAGAAATGCCGCTCGCCAACCCCAAGCCAGGGCGATGGCCGGCACCAGCATCGGCGTGACGATGGCGCCGACGTTGCTTCCGGCATTGAAAATTCCGGTGGCCAAGGCGCGCTCGGATTTTGGAAACCAGTCGGCGACGGCCTTCAGGCCCGCGGGAAAATTGCCGGATTCGCCCAGCCCCAACGCAAAGCGCACAAGATTAAACCCGAACAGGGAATGCACCGCCGCATGCGCCATATGGGCGCCGGTCCAGGTCACCATCGCCAGGCCGTACCCCAAGCGCGCGCCGATTTTGTCGGTCAGCCTGCCAAAGCCGAGGTAACCCAACGCATAAGCGGCCTGAAACCAAAACACGATGTTGGCATAGTCCATCTCCGACCAGGCGAAATCGATTTGCAGCGCCGGCTTCAAGACACCGATGATCTGGCGATCCACATAGTTGATCGCGGTCGCGGCAAACAGCATGCCGCAGATGAGCCAGCGATAGTGGCCGGCGCGCGCAGCCGCACGCGCGATCGTCCTTTCGGCCGCGCCTCCCGCAGGGATGTCGCCGGCGCTCATTCTTTTAACCACGCGCTTTGGTCGCACATTCTTCTAATTTTTCCGGCAGGCGGCAGCGGCGGCGGCAACCGCGAAACAGGATATCCTGCCGTGCGCGCCGAAATCGGCAACGGCGCTTTGACCTACATTGATATCGTGGACGCCGGTGAGAGCGCCGGTCGACACCAGCATGCCGGCCCGCAGCGGCCGTCCCATCTTCGCCGCTTGCCCGGCCAAAAATTGCAGCGCGCCGATGGGGCCACGTAGTAGAAAACCGGCATCGCCGCGCCCGACGATCTTCGCGTCGATACTGGTCACCACGCGTAGCGAATCAAGCGGCTTTGCGGCCCAATCGGGCACCTCGGGCCCAAGGATCAGGCCGGCATTGTTGCCGAAATCAGCGGCGATCACAGTCGGCCCCAATTCATTGATCGTCCCCAGTGGACTGCCGGCGGTCTCGATGCCGATATGCATGCCGCCGACCAACGCCTGCGCCTCACGCTCGGTCCAGTCGAGTTTGCCGGCCGGCGCGTCATGGGCAATGCGCAAGACAAATTCGGCCTCGACTGCGGCAAAGCCGCCGACAAAGACTGGAAATTCGACCCGCTCGTCGGCGTTTCGCAACTCGCTCGCGTTTCGCAGTCCTGCTTTGAAAATGGCCCCCGCCAGGCGATCGGCCTTGAAAATCGGGCGCAAGGGCGGCGCGATCATGCCGACTTTCCAGCCGATCAAGCGGTCGGGCCACGCCTCGATCGCCAATTCCTGGCACAGATACGCTGCGTCCAAATCCGGCGGAATTGTTCCGGGAAATTTCGCCAGCGATTTGGCGTTCTGCCGCGCCGTGACAAAACACTTGGCAATGGCGGCCGCGGTTGCCCCGCGTTTATCGCTCCGCTCATTCACAGCGTTTTCCACGGTGTCACCCCGGTTTGCGTGCCTGCATTGTAACAAATGGAAACCGGTGTCATAGTCAAATGACACCGGTGGCGGTATGGGGCGTGAACATGTACGACAGGATCTATCAGGCGACGCATCCGACGATGCTGGCCGGCGCCGGCAACCAAGAGCTGCGTGATCTTTATCTGCTGAGCAATCTTTTCAGCGACGGCCGTGTGGTGCTGAATTACAGCCATAACGAAAGGCTGATCATCGGCGGGGCTTGCCCGCGCGTCGGACCGCTCAAGCTGCCGCCCCAATCGGCGCCGATTGCCGGTGCGCCACTGTTGGAGCGGCGCGAAATGGGCATCATCAATGTCGGCAGCAGCGCCGGCGCCGTCATTGCCGACGGAGCGCGCTTTGAATTGTCGCCCAACGATGGACTTTATCTGCCGATGGGCACCCGCGATGTTGCGTTCGAGGCGGCGGACGGCAAGGCCAGATTCTATCTGACCTCCACCACGGCTCACGCGAGATACGAGCCGGTCAAAATCTCGATCGACAGCGCGGTGCCTTTGCAGCGCGGCGCACTGGAAACCTCTAACCAACGTACGATCTATCAATACATTGTCCCGGCCACCTGCAAATCTGCGCAATTGCTGTTGGGGCTGACGATTCTGCAACCGGGCAGCGTATGGAACACCATGCCGCCGCATCTGCATGACCGGCGCTCGGAGGTCTATTTTTATTTCGGCCTCGGCGAAAATGACCGCGTGTTCCATTTCATGGGCGAGCCCGACGCCGCCCGCCATATCGTCGTTGCCAATGAGCAGGCCGTGATATCGCCGCCCTGGTCGATTCATATGGGAGCAGGTACCGCCAATTACGCCTTCATCTGGGCGATGGGCGGGGAAAATCTCGACTACACCGACATGCATGTTCTGGATATCTGCCAACTCAAATGATGACCAATCCTTTCAACCTCGAGGGTCGAACAGCCCTCATCACCGGAGCCAATACAGGACTTGGGCAGGGCATCGCGGTCGCGCTCGCGCAGGCGGGCGCCGACATTGTCGCGGCCGGCCGGCGCCCACCGCTCGAGACGCAAGCGGCCGTCCTCGCCTTCGGGCGACGCTTTCATTTCATCGCCGCCGATCTTGTTTCGACCGCACCGATCGCCGGCATGCTCGAGCAGACGATCGAAAAACTGGGCCGCCTCGATATTCTGGTCAACAATGCCGGCGTGATTTCTCGCGCCGATGCGCTCGAAGTCGCGGAAGCGGACTGGGATCGGGTGATCAATGTAGATTTAAAATCCGCATTCTTTCTAGCCCAGGCCGCGGCCCGCCACATGTCCGCCGCGGGCGGCGGCAAGATCATCAACGTGGTGTCGATGCTGTCCTTCCAAGGCGGGATCCGCGTGCCGGCCTACACGGCCGCCAAAAGCGGTCTGGCCGGAATCACCAAGGCCTTGGCCAATGAATGGGCCCAGGCGCGTATCAATGTGAATGCGATTGCACCGGGATATTTCGCCACCGACAATACCCAGGCCTTGCGCAACGATGAGAACCGGAGCCGCGAAATCCTCGCGCGGATTCCCGCCGGCCGCTGGGGCGTGCCGGCGGACCTGGGCGGCCTCGCGGTCTTCCTGGCGTCCGCGGCTTCGGACTATGTTCATGGCGCCATCATCCCGGTGGATGGCGGCTGGCTCGCCCGCTAGCTTAAGACCGCCTCTTGCGCCCGTCTCAGTATTGATAGCGCGCGCCGAATAAAATCTCGCGCCCCGTATGGTGATAGTAATAGACCAGATCCCTCGAGGTATCGTTGAACTCGCTTTCGTACTGATCGGTGAGATTGGCACCCTCCAGAGAGACCCGGAAGTGCGAAGTGATGTTGTACTGTATTGACGCATCCAGATTGAAGGTCGCATCGAAGCCGTCGGCGCTGGTCCCCACTTCCTGACCTGGCACCATGGTCAGGTAGCGGCTGCGGTACGCACCCGAGACCCGCGCGCTCCACTTGGCATCTTCGTAGTACAACACTGCGCCCGCGGTGTTCTTTGACAGCCCGGTCAATTGATTGGTCACGAAGGTGTTCGGACCGGTCAGGTATTTCACCTTCGACTCGACGTAGGTGTAGTTCAACTGCAGGCCGGTGTTGCTCAAAAATCCCGGCAGGAAGCGGAACGGCTGCTGATAATTGAATTCAATGCCCTTGACATCGCCGCCAGGCGAGTTCACCGGCGTGGAGAAGGCCCAGGTCGCATTCGGACTGCAACCCGGCGTCGAACCGCAAGCCGCTATGGCGAGTGAATTGGGCACACCAAAGGGATTGCCGTTGAAGACCGTGTTGGTGGTCTGCGTGGACGTGAAACTCAGCACCTGCTTATAGAACGGCGCCACCGCGACCATGGTTCCGGTCGCCGGATACCACTCAAACGACAGGTCGTAGGCATTGGCCAGGAACGGCTGAATGTTCGGATTGCCGGTCTTCACGTTGAACTGGGTGCCCGAAACAGTCACGGCCGTGCTGGCAGCCAAGTCGGTCAGGTTTGGCCGCGACAGATCTCGCGAGGCCGCGAAGCGCGCCAGGAAGTCCTCGCGCAGGGACCAGACCAGGTTGAGCGACGGCAGGACATTGTTGTAGTCGCGGCTCGCCGTGATCGGCAGCAACGTCGAGGCATAGCCCAGAGAAAATTGATCGGTGCGCACCGTGCGCACGCCTATGTTGCCGCGCAGTTCGTGCGACAACAAATGCCCGTCGAAATTCATCTGCAGATATCCGCCATAATCCTTTTCTGTCACGGACACGTTGTCGCCGAGGTCGCCGGCGGTGCTCAAGGCGAACAGACTGCTGTTCGAGTAGATCCCGAGAGCGTTCGCCGCCAAAGATGTGCTCGGCGTCGCCCAAGTGGTCGTGCTGCCTGCCGGCACGCTGACGCCCGCGCCATTGATGTAGTTGAGTGTTTGTCCGTAGCTCGCGATGGGAACCGCGCGCAGCGGCGCATAGATATTCGTGGCCGTCACCGACTCGCCGTTCACCAGCCGGTAGGATGTCGTGCTGAACCCATATTCCTTGAACTGCAACCCCCCCGACAGATTCACACTGTCGGCCGCCTTGAAGTGAACGTTGAATTCGGCGTTCTTGAATGTGTTGGTGGTGGTCTGCGGGCGCTCACGCACCTCGGTCAGCACCCAGGGCCCCGTTAGGCCGACGTTTTCCGTGCCGAAATTGAGGCCGGGGATTCTCCCGGAGCTGAAGTCGTAACCCACTGTCTGATTGAATTGGTCCCAGCCCAGAGTCGTCTGCACCGGATTCGCAAAATTGGAATCCGAATAGCCGATCAGTTCGTCGATGCTCCATCGAGGGCTTAGGGTATGTTTGCCATTCAAGGTCACTTGGTTGAAGTCCGTGTGCAAGCTGTCGTAGCGGTCCTCCACGCGAGTATCGACGCCGCTGAAGGTGCCCGAGGTCATGACGCCCTGGCTGTTGATGGTATCGGACAGGACGGATATGCAACCAATGCTGGTCGAGGTGTTCGGGTTGGTGCAGCTGCCTTGCCCGGACAGCCCCGGCTCCTCGAGGTACTGCTCCTGGCGCGTCTCCTCAAAGTATGAATGTAAGGCATCGAGGGTTAACAGGTTTGCGTCGTTGGGTTTCCACTGCAGGGAGACAGAGTCGCCTTGGCGTGACTCGGTGTCCTGAAAATAGTCATAGCGGGGAAAGCGCGGATGCAGCGCGTCATCGGCTTGCTGGCACACGGCCGGCAAGGTCGCCGCCGTCCCGGTGCATGGCGTGCCGAGAACGGACGCGAAGCCATACGGCGATGCGCCGAACGGTGTCGTGCCGGTCTTGAGCACCTGCGCCTCGTCCCAGCGCACGGTGCTGGCGCCGGTGTCGAGATAACTACGCTTGGCGAAGGAGGCCGACGCTAAAGCGCCGAACGTTCCGTCGGCGAACGTATCGGAGATCAGTGCGGAGAACTGCGGTCCGACCGTATGTGAAAGATCGTTGTAGTTCCCTTTCGCCTGCGTGATCAACACAAACTTGCCGTAATCCAAAGGATGCGCCGTGTTCAGATCCACGGTGGCGCCGATCGAGCCCTCATCCACGCTGGCTTCAGAGGTTTTGCGGACGGTTATCGAATTGAACAGGTCCGATGAGAAAATATTGAAGTCGAAATCGCGGGTGCGATTGACACCCCCCTCGTTGTCCGGTCCGCCCGTGGTCGTCAACGCCTCCATGCCGTTGATGCGCACGCGCGTGTACTGCGGCCCGAGGCCGCGCACCGTTATCTCGCGGCCCTCCCCCTCCTCGCGGGTGACGGCGACGCCCGGGATACGCTGCAATGATTCAGCTAGATTCTGGTCCGGAAATTTGCCGATGTCCTCAGCCAGAATGGTGTCGATCTCGGCGTTCGTATCACGCTTCAAGTTGATCGCCTGCTCCAAGCTGTTGCGATAGCCGGTCACGACGATCTCCGACAATTCGCCATCTCTGTTCCCGGCGGCTGAGTTAGGACTTGCTGTGCTGACTTGCGCTTGGGCGCTCAGTGCGCCGGCGCAGGCTGCGCCGAGCGCCAAAATCGCGCTCGAGGCATTACGGACGAGACGGTTGGACCCGTTCGAACAATGATTCGCCTTCATTCCCCCTCCCCTTCGCGACTAGCGAACTGGCTGCCACCGATGACAGGTACGACTCGCTCTTTTTGCGGCTTGTCTGGCGAGTAGTCTTTCTGACACCGGTATCAGAACTTAGCAAACTCTCCTCAGCGCCGCAAGTGGCTCGCCCGCGGCCTTGGGGCTCAATTGTTTAACGTTGCCGTTTGAGGATGGCGATGGGATCCCAGCCGTCGGCGCCGCGCAGGAAGTCCTGCGCTTCGAACCTTTCGACCTGCGGCCCGCTCAGCTGAGTGGAGTGCGGCTCCCGCAGCAATTCGTTTGCACCGGGCCCGCTCGACTGGTACTCGACATAAGACGCAGTCGGTAGGTAGTCGGTCTCTCCTGGGTGCCACTCGCGCCACCCCGCGGGAACGATGTGCGTGTCCATCCAGGTGTTCAAAAAGACCACCGTCGCATAAGGGCGCCACGGGCGCCCCAGATAGACATTCTCGACACCAGGAGATGCCACGAGGCGGCAATCACGAAACACAAAACCCGAATCCTGCGCAGCGTAGCTCTTACTCTGCGCCGTTATGAAGCCTTCGAAGTGCTGGTTGCTGCGGATGATGCAGTGGTCAAAGACGGTCTTGCCATCGCCAAAGATAAAATCGACATTGCCCTCGATCAGGCAGCGATCAAAGTACTGGCGTGCCAGCGGGCAGGTCCGCACGGCGCCATTTTCGCTGCAGTCTCCGACGCCTGCGTAAAGCGTGTCCTGGTTGCCCAGTATGTGCACGTTCTCGAAGATTGCGCGATCGGCGCGCACCAGCAGGGCTACGGCCTGCGAGCCCTGCGGCAGTTGCGGATGCGTCCGGTTGAAGTCATTCACGAAGGAGATGTTTTGGGCCAAGAAATCAGCCGCCAGCACGTTGACGGTGGCGGAATTGAGCGTGCCGCCGGCGGTGCCGGAACTCTTGTCGGCCACCACCTGAGTCATCGAGGCATCATCATAAGGGCCTCGCAGCACTATGTGAGGCTTACTAATGGTGAGCACTTCGTGATAGATCCCGGGGCCTACGGAAATGACCGCACCGCCGGCGGGCGCGACGTCGATGGCGCGCTGGATTGAGTAATAGTCTCCGGTTCCGTCCACGGCGACATACAGCGTCTCATCGACCGGCGGCACCTCGACCATGAGCTGCGGAGCGGATTTCAATGCCGGAAATGCGACGAAGCGCGCTGCGCAGGGCCAAGCCGAGCCCGGACGGCCGCCCGGCGCCTGCGCCAGCGTCACATTCGGCCCTTGCGGTTCGAAGTTGCCAAGCGCCGGCCCCTTCGTGATGCGGGCAAATTCCGAGAATACATGCGAGTCCCCCAAGCCCTCGGCAAACACGTTATCGAGCATCACGCCAAGCTCGTGCTGCGTGTCGAGTCCGGCGAATGTATAGTCGCCGGGCGTCATGATGTGCACGTTGCGCAATGTGATGTCGCGGTATTGTGGAATCAGATCGCCGGAGAAGTTCGTATAACGCGGTGTGAGGACGATCGGATTGGTCACATTGCGGATGCAGACATTCTCATACGTAACGTCCTGAACCAGTCCCCCTCGGCTGGGATCCGACTTGATGCGAATGCCGTTCGTCGCACCCTCGATGGTGAGATTCCTGACCAGCACATGCGCGATGCCGCCGCCGGTGCCGCTGCCGATGGACATGCCATGACCGGTGTAGAAGTGGTTGTTCAAAATGGAAATGTAAGACGCCGGCGCGCCCTGCCTCGAACTGATCGCGACATTGTCGTCGCCGGCGTGGATGTAGCTATGCGTGATGGTGACGTTCGTGGACGAAACGGGGTTGATGCCGTCGGTATTGCGCGCGGTGTCGGGCGTCATGATCTTCACCCCCCAGGCAGTGAACCCGTCCGAGTCGTGAACGACGACGTGGTGTGCAGGAGAGTCGCGCAACGTAATTCGGTAGAGCGTGAAGTTACGCACGTGGCTCAGTTCGACGAGTCCGGGCACCTTCTGATATTTGTCGAGCACTTTGGCTTCATGCGCCAACTGCCACCAGGTGAGCTTCCCGCCCAAGATTCCGGCCCCGCCGCGGCCATCGATGGAGCCGTCGCCCATGATGCCGCTATCGCTGATGCCGCTCCCCTCGAGCAGCGGCTTGCAGCCCTGACCATGCTCGCCAAGGACGCCGCAGCTTCCGGGATTGATGTCGTAAAGCCGCGGGTTGATGGATGCGGCCAGCGACGCGTTCGCATCGATCAGAAGCGTCACACCCGAGCGAAGCGTCAAGGGACCTGCGAGAAAGGTCTGCTTGCTGCCGTTGCCCTTGAGCTCGACAGCCTTGCCCGCGGCGCACTGGTCCAACGCCTGTTGGATGCGGGCGGTGTCGAGTTTCTGTTCCGCGTCCGCCGGCAGCAGGCCATCGACTGCAGCGAGTCTGGCCTGCAGCACGGCGCAGGCCGGCGGAATGCGCGGCTCCACGACGTGGCGCCTATCCTGCGCCAGCGCCGCGGGCGCGCCGGCGAAAAACGCCATCAACAGCGCAGGAAAGCAATAGAAGAGGCGCAACTGAAACCTCCTTCTCATGCCCGTTCGCTCAGAGCCGATAGGCCTGCTTCGGCAACTTGTAGGCGAGGTCCACCGCGGTCTGCGCGGCCTCGTCCTCGGCGAGACGGTGTTCAGCCACGAGGCGCGCCAAAAAGGCGCAGTCGATTCGACGCGCCACATCATGACGCGCCGGAATGGACAGAAAGGCGCGCGTATCGTCGTTGAAGCCCACGGTGTTGTAGAAACCGGCGCTCTCCGTCGTCTGCTCGCGAAAGCGTCGCAGGCCCTCGGGGCTGTCGTGAAACCACCAAGCCGGCCCGAGCTTGAGCACCGGGTAAAGGCCGGCGAGCGGCGCAAGTTCGCGACTGTAGGCCGACTCATCCAGCGTGAAGACAATCACCGTAAGCCGCGGGTGATTCCCGAAGCGATCGAGAAGCGGCTTGAGCGCGCGCACATAGTCGGTCCGCTGCGGAATGTCGGCGCCCTTGTCACGACCGTGGCTCTCAAAGAGCGCGCGGCTGTGATTGCGAAACGCGCCAGGATGGATCTGCATCACCAATCCGTCATCGACGCTCAACTTCGCCATTTCGGTGAGCATCTGGGCGCGGAACAACTCGGCCTCGGCCGGCGTGAAGCTTTCGGAGACGATCTTGCCGAACAGAGCTTGCGCCTCGCGCTCCGGCAGATCTGCGGTGGCTGCGCTCGGATGGCCATGATCGGTCGCAGTCGTACCGAGGGCCGCGAAGGCCGCGCGGCGCAGGCGGTGCGCCTCGAGATAGCCGCGCCATGAGTGCGTGTCCTGGCCTGTCATGCTTGCCAACCGGTCGAGAGCGTTCCGAAACGATTCGTGCTCAGGATCGACGACCGGATCCGGACGGTAGGTGCTGATCACCCGCCCCTGCCAGCCACTGCGGCGAATTGCCTGGTGAGCGTCGAGCGTATCCAAGGGGCTCTCGGTCGTCGCCAGAACCTCGATGTTGAATTTTTCAAAGAGCGCGCGCGGCCTGAAGGCTGGGGACTTCAGCGCGGCACCAATGGAATCGAAGTAGAAGTCCGCCGTTTCGGCCTCCAGGCGCACCGTCAGACCGAAGACTTCCGCAAACACCTGATCGAGCCAGAGCGCCGACGCAGTACCGCGAAACAACTTGTAGTGACTGGCAAACAAGCGCCAGGCTTCGCGCGGCTCGAATGCCGGCGCACCTTGCCGGGTTCTGACACCCAGTTGATCGAGCAGCACGCCCTGACTATGGAGCATGCGGTACAGATAGTGGTCAGGCGCCAGCAACAGATCCACGGCATCGCCGAACGGCTCGTCATACGCGAACCAGGCCGGGTCGGTGTGGCCATGCGGGCTGATGATCGGCAGGTCGCGCACATGCCCGTAGAGCGAGCGCGCCAACCCGCGAATCCCGGCGTCGGCCGGGAACAGGCGATCAGGGTGGAGGACGAGCGGCCGTGACATGGCGGCAGTATAGGTAACCGGTGTCAGCTTTTGCAACGTCGGCGTCGATTGCCGGCCGCTGCCGCGCTTGCGGACCCTTAGGAGCGCCGCGCCGACGCACCCGGGGGCGGCGCCGTCGACTGACGCTCGATCAAGGTGGGAGTGAATTCTGCGGCTGGCGCCTTGGCCGCTTCCTTCGGCGTCGCGAATAATTTCTCCGCGGCCGCCCGCCCCATCTCCCGCACGGGCAGGCGCACCGAGGTCATCGCGGGCCACATGCGCGTGGCGATCGGAGCGTCATCGAAGCCGATGATGGAGAGATCGTGCGGGATCCGCATGCCAAGGTCGTGCGCCGCGCCGTAGACGCCGCTCGCCATCTCATCATTGCCGGCGAAAATCGCCGTCGGCCGGTCCGGCCTTGCGAGCAGTTCGCGACCGCGCGCCAATCCCGACTCATAGGTGTAAGCGCCGAGAATCGTCAGCTCCGGCAGGAGCTCGAGCCCGTATTCGGTCAACCCGGCGATGAAACCCGCTCCGCGCTCGTGCGAAGAACGGAATAAAGGCGGCCCCGAAAGATAGGCGATGCGCCGGTGTCCGAGCTCCGCGAGCCGACGGGCGGCCGCCGCAGCGCCGTGCCAATCATGGGTCAGCACCAGGCGGGCCGGCGTGTCGACTGCCGCGCACGAGATGCGCACGTACGGACAATCCGCGCTTTCGAGCAGCTTCGCGAGACGGTCGTCCTCCGACACCGAAGGGATGAGAACGACGCCGAACAGGCGCAGCCGCTCGACGAAGCCGCGCATGTCATCGAGGAAAGTCGGACTGCGGCGGTCGCAGGGCCGGACCACCAACTCGTAGCCGCGGCTGGCAAGAGCATCGAAGATCCCGAGGTGGACATTCTCCACGTACTGCGAATTGGGATTGTCATGAATCAAGCCGACCAGGAATGAGCGTCGAAACGCCAGGCCGCGAGCCTGCGGGTCGGGCTGATAGCCATGCTCGGCGATGATGGCCTCGACTCGGGCGCGCGTTTTCTTGTTGACGTAGGGCGCCTCATTGATGACGCGCGAGACCGTTTTCTTTGAGACCCCGGCGAGATTTGCAATGTCGGTGATGGTGAGTTTGGCGCGGCTCTTGACGCGGCTCGCACGCGGCGGCTCGCGCGCGGATTTTTTCGCGCCACTCACGGAACGGCTGGACGATTTAACGCGGCTGCTCATGGCCCATCATTAGCGCGGCTTGGGAGTCGCCCGGCCGGCAAGTCGCATGCACCGATCGCTTGGGCGACCGGACCGCGCACAGTGTACCAAACCAGCGGCCGGGCCATCGGGTGCGCCGCCGGTCAGCCGGATCACCGCCGGCGATTCTTGGGCGGCTTGTATTTGCACAAATTCCGATTCCAGCTACCATGCTTATATGATACCGGTTACCGACGTGCTGCGAGTGCATCCCCGCGACAACGTACTGGTGGCGTTGCGTGATTTGCAGCCTGGCGAGACGGTTCGGTTGCCCGGCGATGAACTGGTCGTGAAGTCCGTGGTGCCCCGCGGACACAAGCTTGCGGCGGCGGCCATCGGCGCCGGAGGGGCCGTCCGCAAATACGGCTGGCCGATTGGACTGGCAACGCAGGACATCGCTTCCGGCGAGCACGTCCACACCCACAATCTCGCCACCGCGCTCAGGGCGCACGAGGACTACATCTACGCACCGGCCACAATCTCGGCCTCGAGCGGTCCTGCCGACTCACGCACCTTCCTTGGATATCCGCGGCGCAACGGCCGCGTCGGCACGCGCAATGAGATCTGGGTGCTTTGCACCGTCGGCTGCGTTGCACGCACCGCGGGGCGCATCGCACAGATTGCCGGGGAAAAGCTCAAAGATCGGGTGGATGGGGTGTACGCGCTGACGCACCCGTTTGGCTGCTCGCAGCTGGGCGATGATCTCATGCACACGCGGCAAATTTTGGCTTCCCTCGCCGCCCATCCCAACGCGGGCGGCGTGCTGGTTGTCGGCCTGGGGTGTGAAAACAATCAGCTGCAAGCTTTGCTCGATGCCGCGAACCTCGACCCCAGCCGCATACGCAGTTACAACGCGCAGGCCGTCGACGACGAGGTGGCCGAGGGCGTGCGCGCGGTCGAAGAGCTCGCCGAGTTCCTGCAGCAGGATGCGAGAGTGCCGCGACCCCTGTCTGACCTTGTGGTGGGGCTGAAGTGCGGCGGCTCTGATGCATTCAGCGGGCTGACAGCCAACCCGCTGGTCGGGCGCATCAGCACTGCGCTCGCGAATGCCGGCGGTACGTCCATCCTCACAGAGATACCCGAGGTCTTTGGCGCCGAGCAGATGCTCATGACCCGTGCCGTCGACGCGGCAGTGTTCAACGACGCCGCACAACTCATCAATGACTTCAAAGACTATTTCACCGCCGCCGGACAGCGGGTCTCCGACAACCCGTCACCGGGCAATCAGGCCGGGGGGATTACGACCTTGGAGGAGAAGTCGCTGGGCGCTGTGCAGAAATCGGGCGATGCCCCTCTGACACAGGTGCTGCGCTACGGCGAGCGGATCCGCCAGCCCGGGTTGGCGCTGCTCGAATCCCCCGGCAACGACGCGGTCTCCAGCACGGCCCTGGTAGCCGCCGGCGCCACGGTACTGCTGTTCACCACCGGGCGCGGTACGCCGCTCGGCTTTCCGGCGCCGACGCTGAAGATCTCGAGTACCAGCGCACTCGCGCAAGCCAAGCCGCGTTGGATCGATTTTGACGCAGGCTCGCTGCTCACGGGTACCGGCATGGACGATCTCGCGCATTCGCTCCTCGATCTGGTGCTTGCCACCGCGTCCGGCCGTCCTACCTGCGCCGAGCGCAACGGCGAACGTGAAGTCGCCATATGGAAGACCGGAGTGACGCTTTGACAGGCGCCGCGACTGCAGGCGATGCGGCGAGCCCGCTACGCCTGCGCGAGCGCACGCTGTCCCGGGCGCCGCCGAGTGTGCGGCGGCCTCACTACGACCGGGCCGGCACCAGCATTGGCACCGTGCACTTTGGACCGGGCGCCTTCCATCGGGCACACCAGGCGTTCTACTTCGATCGTCTGCTCGAGCGGGATGCAAGCCGCGCCATCTGCGCTGTCTCCCTCAAGACCCCATCGGTGCGCGACGCGCTGGCGCCGCAGGACGGTTTATACACTCTGACCGAGCTCGACGCGGCGCCGACGCTGCGCGTCATCGGCGCAATCCGCGAGGTGCTCGTGGCGGGGGAGGATCCGGTCGCGGTGAGCCGCCGTCTCGCTGCTCCCAATACGTCGCTCATCACCATCACGGTCACAGAGAAGGGCTACTGCCTCGACGGCGACGGCGAACTCGACACTGACCACCCGGATATCGCACACGACTTGCGCAATCCAGAAGCGCCTCGAAGTTTGATCGGTTGGCTGGTGCGCGGATTGCAGTTGCGATACGAGCAGGGATTTGCGCCCTACCTGGTGGTCTCCTGCGACAATCTCTCCGATAACGGCCCGACGCTGCGGCAGGCGGTGATGAGCTTTGCTGCGCGCCGCGACCGCGCCCTCGCCGGCTGGATTGAGGAACGAACCCGCTTCCCTCGCACGATGGTCGACAGCATCACGCCCGCGACGGACGCAGCGCTGCGCTCGAGCGTCGCACAGGCGCTGGGGCTGGAGGACGCTTGGCCGGTGCAGCGCGAACGATTCGTGCAATGGGTCGTGGAGGAAACGGACTTTCCCGCACAGCCCGACTGGGCCTCGGTTGGCGTGACGCTGAGTCGCGATGTCTCCGCGCATGAACGCGCGAAGCTGCGCCTGCTGAACGGCGCGCATTCCGCGCTCGCTTACTTGGGTCTCCTGGCCGGCCTCGACACCGTGGCGCAGGCGATGGCGCAGCCCGCTCTGCGCGCGTTCATCGAGCGGCTGATGACCGAGGACATTCAGCCAACGCTCGTCGTC
>Ga0210387_10000592_pt1 | contig 25992 bp, 19 predicted proteins | sample IncBWC7OmetaG_FD_160108 | JGI IMG/M metagenome (GOLD analysis project Ga0210387, IMG submission 160108) | Forest soil microbial communities from Barre Woods Harvard Forest LTER site, Petersham, Massachusetts, United States - Inc-BW-C-7-O ...
AGACCAAATTGTTCAGGTCTAGCCAATTAAGGGTAACATTTTGATATGTACACGTTTCATCATAATATGTTCTAAATGGATTGAGAAAAAATGTTAATTTGTCTTTGGTTAAGATAGCCAATGTTATCACAATCAGATCCTTTAAATCATTGTCATGGAGCGTATTGGGAACGGTTCCATACGTTATTACCTCGCTCAACTCTGCAACTCGCGGTAATTGGCTGATTTTTCCATTCAATTCCTTTATATCTTTTTCATAAGTCTCGTTCTTTTCAACGATTCTTAAGCGATCCTGATTTACTGTGAATTGTACGCGCAGTTCACCAAGTGATTTATCCTTGTATTTTGAATTGTTGTAGTAGGATTCTTTCAAGAGCGTTTTTAAATCGTCGATGGTTTTTGACTGCCCTACCTCGGCGGCAATTTTCGCTTCACGCGCATAAATTTCCCAAGTCAATCCTATGTATTCGCCTCGCAACTCAGCTTCTGTCTTGGCGCACTCATCGAATGTGGTCTTCCATGAACTCACGAGAGTAAGGAGACCCGCTGCGATCACGCTGCCGATCACAGTGATCAAGATCAGGGTAACGCAGCCTGGACCCTGCCTGGGGGGCTTGGGGGGCTTACGCAGTTTGATGGGAGGATCACTCATCGTTCCCACAGCTACGGGCTTTCACAAGGGGGTCGCCCTGAGTCGCGGCAGGAAGGGCTTCGCCCTGCTACCACGTTTAGACCTGTAGTGAGTTCATCGAACTAGCGTTGACCGGATCAAGTTCGGTCACATGGTTTACTATGGGAGTAATGCCGCATCTTGCTCGGCTAGAAAGAGAATTACGGCTGCGGTCTGGTGCAATTGAAAACTTGCCAGATGTGGCGGAACGACACGGGGGGTCAAGCCCGCACCGTGACCACCCTCCCTATTTCGAAGGGTAGGAGTTGAGCTTTCAATCAAGCACCTCAGATGGGTGAGCGTGGCTTCGAAATATGGGGCCAGAAACCCAGTCTTTATGCCTGCCTGAATTAGTGCTTTAGCTGTGTCGGTATCTTTTATTGGCCACTTTCGAGCATGACCAATGACCTTAAGCACACTCTCAAGAGCGTTCCCGCACTTAGCAATACAATCGTCTAGGCGACCTTGCCGGAACGCCTCGTGAGCTTCGCGAAACTCTTTGTCGGCGGCGGCAAATTTCGGGGCTTTTAAAAGGCTAAGAACTGGAATGACCACATCCCTGTGAATAATCTCGGAGTCCTTTCGGATCATCATACGTTCAGAGTACTCGTAACCCACCCCGGCTTCGTGAAGTCTAGCGTTCAATTCCGAAATGATTTCATCTGGCGTTTCAGCGAGACCAACGTTTAAACTTAAATATTCCCACTTAGGCCGGATAACTACATCTATGTACTGGAGTGCCAGTTCTACCGCTGTCAACCAATAGTCAATATCTTGTTCCTGTTGCAGCCACAGCAGAAATGTTAGATCATTTGATGCCAACTCCGTGGCCAATAGCTGGTGTACCCCCAGTTCTCTGCGCATCTGATTATATAGGAAGTCATAACCTTCTGCCGTAGGTAATGCATAGTCGCTAGGGCCATAGACACGGGCAGAATAGGGGCCTAATCCCTCCCGCAAGATTTGCACAACCTGCACCCTTACCTTCTGCGGGACTCGATCATACACATAAACATCGGCACCCGTTTTCTCAGCTTGGCGCTTTCGGCGTGAATAAGTGGGCGGGAGAGACATTGGGCTCAGGGGTAAGGCGGCAGGGAGGGGCGGCTTAGGGGTTACACGTTACGTGCTACCACGGTTACGGGCTGAGGGCGTATTACTCGGAGAGTAATTCTGGTTTTTGGGGGTGTTGGGGATTAGGCGGCGGGGATGGGATGGGCTTGGGGTGTTTGGGCTGGTTCGGTGATAACGGCAGGGAGAGGGTGGGCTTATAGCGTGCTTGGGTGAAAGGAAATGGGGGCTTGTGCAAGTCCTCGTAAACTCGTGCAAGAGCGAAAACGGGGATTACCCTGAGAGTAAAGGCGGCAGGAGAGGGTGGATTAGTTGTGATTTTCGGAATTGGTTTTTTGGTTTTTGGATTTTTTGGAATTGGTTTGGGGGATAGGGGGATTTTTCGGTGAAGGGGTGGGGGGTGAAAGTGTTTTTGGGTCTTAGGTATTTTTGACCCACCTAAAGCGCGCCACGGCGACCCCCGGCCTTGGTCATCATGGGGTGGCGGGTGTCCCCCTACCCAGTCAAACCATCCCAAATAATTTATAAAGTCCATAGAATTGCATTACTCTCAGAGTCACGGTCAACCCCCGCAGCATCCAAGGATGTCACGGTCAGACCCTAACACCCTCCCCCACTGCCAGAGGTCAGCCCTAGCGCTTTTCACCCTCACACGGTCCAACGGTGGAACCGCCATGGGACTTAGCTCCACCCGTGTCCCTGCCGTTGTCGTTGTTGATCATAATAATATCAACGTGTTAGCGTGACAACGAAACCCTGTTCGGCAGACATCGCTTCAATTATTTTCAAGGGATTTCATCCGGTCCCATGCGACATTGGAAAGCCCCAGCTTTCCCTTCATTTTTGCTGATTTTATGCTAGGATGGGCTCTCAGGCGTTCCCGCCGAGTTTCGCAGCAGATCACCGTCGTTGGGTCTTGGTTGGAACGTAAGTGGCGCAGGAGACCCGCTAGCCATGCCAAAACGTGTGAAGCCCATCAGCGCCAAACAGCTTGAAGCGTGGAAGCCTGATCCCACCAAAACTCTTGAACTCGTAGACGGTGCCGTGCCGGGGCTGCGGGTGACGCTTTCACCTTATGGCGAGATAACTTGGTCATTGAGCGTGCGGGTGCATAGCGTGCGAAGGCGGATCGCTATCGGCAAAAATTTAAAACTAGCCGAAGCACGACGCAAAGCCGAACAAATGCGACAGCAGATAGCAGAGGGAAGCGACCCCACTGCTGAACGCAAAGCGCTTGATGCACGACATCTCAACGCGGCCAAAGGGTTTGGCACACTTGGGACTGTAATTAAAAGTTATTACGAGAATGGTCCGGGAAAAGATTTACTCAGAGGGTTAGAAGCACGCGAGATGGTTGAGCGTGTCCTTAGAGAGCACCTGGAACGTCCAGCGTTAGACGTTTCCTCGGCACAACTCCAACTCACCATCGACGCTTATCGCTCTAAGTCGTCAGCACGACATTGCGTCATTTATTTTCGTCCCTTGGCCCGATGGGCTACGAAGCGTGGCCTAATGGCGAAAGGTGACACACTGGAAGCACCGCGACAGCCACCAGTTGCGCAACGTGTACTAACACACGCAGAAGTTGGATTACTCTGGAGTAAATTGAGATGGTGGCAGCACGATGCGGCTGCACGATTTATGCTTTTAACTGGTGCACGGCGAGAGGAAGTTTGTGGTGCGACGTGGGGTGAAATCAACTTTACTACGGGGGTATGGGTCTTACCCGGCAGGAGGAGGAAAAACCCACGCGCATTGCATCGTGTGCAAGAGGACCACACTGTCCCTCTGCCGAGACAAGCGTTAGAGCTATTAGAGCAAATTGGGCGTGGCGAACTCAACAGTTTGGTGTTCACAGGTCAACGTGATGGGCGTTTAGACAATTGGCCGCGATGGACGAATTGGGTTAGAAAACGAGTAAGGTTTGACGTTACGCCCCACTCGCTGCGTCGCACATGCTCGACTCTAGCGGGTGACTTAGGGGTGGCACCGCATGTCGTCTCGGCGTTATTGGGGCATCGTGCAATCGGTGGGTCGTTACTCTCGGGGTATAACCAAAGTAGATACACGAAAGAGACAGGTAACGCGTTGCAGATGGTCGCTGATCTACTCGATAATCTCGCAGCAGGAAGGGACAATGTTGTTGGTTTTAGAGTAATTGCCTGATTTTATACTTTAAACCGAGTAAAATACAACCTATACGTGCTTGACTTGTTTCAGGTTGTAGCTATATACTACTGTAGTAATATATTAAGAGGACTCGCGAGTGCTTACGATGACAGAGACATCCAACAATGAACCTAAGCGAAAACTCGTTCTACTTAAAATCAACGCAGTCAGGTCGCGAACTAAACTATCGGTTCCATCAGTCTATCGCCTAATAAAAGAGGGCAAGTTCCCCAAACCCATAAATATGGGAGAAAGGGCGGTTGCGTGGATCGAAGACGAAATAGAGGAATGGCTCTTGGCAAAACTAGAGGAGCGGGGCGAAGCTTTTCAAAAACAAGAGGATTTTCGTTCGAACAAAATCAAAACATTTGTTCCAATGGAAGTTCCTCCACCCAAACCCCAGTCACCTAACCCGTTACTCGTCCCCAAAACGTCTTAGAACAAAGGGTGAATTAAATAAGGCGAACATAACTACCAGAGTAACAGGAGCAACCCAAATGCCCAAAAAGATCATAGTTGCCACCCATGTTGGTGCAGTTACTCGATGCCCAGAATGTGGGAATATTGCAATGATTGCTGGCGATGGCAAAAAACCAATAGTAGCAATTGAGTTAACTCTAGAAGAGTGGCTAGATGTTATCGGAGAACTCATAGAAGCCACAGATTCAGTTATTAATGACCGCGGTGGTGAATTCAGACACGATACACCGGTGCTACAATGAAATCACTCACGTTTCTATTTGTCTGTATTCCACAGATTGCTTTTGCCCAGACCGCGAGCTGTTCGCCCACTCCACGCATGAGTTACGAAGAGTCACACGCCATCAAACAGTCAATGGTCCCACCGGGTCACTCGATGAGCGAATTTGAACTCGATCACGTCATTCCCCTCTGTATGGGCGGCTCCAACGACCGCAGCAATTTACAGCTACAACGATGGGACGAAGCCAAACGCAAGGACGACGACGAGTGGGCACTGTGCGAAATGGTGCATGAGGGCGTGCTGACCTGTGATGAAGCGAGACAAACAATGAAAGAATGGAAACCCTAAAAGGAGAGCAAACATGAGACTTCTAACACTCACTGCCGTACTTACTATAGGAGTAACCCAAGCCCACGCAATGGATTACTCTATAGAGGAGTCCACCGATAAGTTTCTTGTGATTAAAGCTGACGGTCATATAGAAGAAAACGAGCTTCAACGTTTTTATGAGTTTAACCAAAACAACAACATTAATCTGGCCACAGATACACGGGGCAAAATTTTATTATTAGTGTCAAACGGTGGTAGCGTTTACGGGGCTGAGAAGTTAGCTGATTACATTCACACGTATAAATTTGGCACCAGTGTCCTATCTGGCACAGAAAGTTTAGAGGGATGTATCTCTGCCTGCACCATCATATGGGCGGCAGGATACAGCAGGTACGCCGTACCGTGGAGTATAGGCGTCCATAAGCCGGTGGATATCATAAACGGCACATATAATGATATCTCAACAAACGAAGTTGCTCAACGGTTTGCTGACAGTGGTGCTCCTGAGAGCGTAATTACAGCCGCTAAAACAACACCAACAGAAGATATTTATTATCCCTCCTGCGACGAACTCACAGCATGGGGTGCAGTCGTTCCTGACAAAACCTTCTGTGAAAAGACCCACCAAAACTACGTCGCTCATTCATCACTCTCTACATTTACACTTTTGCCTGTTGAACCACAGCCACAACCAAAACCAAAACCAACAAGCGCTGAAACACTTAAAGGTCATCAGCTTGTCTCTGATTATTTAGCGTATTGTAAAAAATACCCAACCGACTGCAAATGGGACAGCAAGCACAAATTCAGTCATTTACATGGGGCTGATATCGACTGAAGATTACTCGGGGAGTAAAAGGAGAAACAACCATGATCACGATAAAAGAAGATATCAAAACTTATGTTTACAAAAACGATCACGTAACCTTTGCCGAATTAAGCAATCGGATCAATAATTTTAGCGGCGGGGGAATCTCTATCTGTATGAACCAAAATGATAATTTTGTTGTGTGGGTCGATATGACAAAAGACGCAGCGGGCGCAATAAACGAACTAATACGTGAAAATCAAATTCATATTACAGCAGCCGGGTTTATTACTTATCTCACTGATGGCCGCACCTTAAACTTGCCACTAGCACAGGGCAATTATCAATACAAAACCCCACACTGGGTTCCTGTTTTACTGCGCCCCGGTGCTAATCCTAAACTAACAAGAAAAAGAGGCGGTACGACATAAGAGCACATGTTACTCCAAGGGTAAAGTATGCACTTCAAAATGAGGAGAACACTAATGGCAAACGTAGAGATGTTTTTAAGTAAAACTTATGGCCTCCCTGACACACCGGAAACTCGTGCCATATCACGTCAATTTTGGCTTGACATAGGCAGGAAACATATAGGCAACCGCGAAGGGGTAAACAGAATGCTGATACTTTGCGGGCCACAAGGAATTGGTAAATCACAATCCATAAAAATACTAGCTGGTACCGAAGGATCAACAGATCTAATAGCAACAATGATACGTGGCGACGAAGACTTGAGTGACTATAAATTCGTAGAAATCACAGACTTCTCCAACCTAAAACCTAAAAATATTGAACGGATTGGAGCACTATTAGATAACCCTAAAAACGCCCTAGTCACATTCATAGGTACGGCAAACACATCTCCAGATACTAACAACCCCGAAAGCCGTCGAACCCAATATCTCGACCTTGGACCAATAGATTTAAATACGCTTATGCATGACTACCAACATCAAGAGTTACCCCCAGAGTAACAAAAAATAACTCCTACCCCTGACTAGATAGGGCGTAGCCCCTATCCAGTATCTAACTCTAAAAATAAGAGTGGAGAGCAAAGCCATGAAACACAATGAGCACAAGAGGAAGCTCCAACAATGGCTGGCAACACAATCTCCCCAAACTCAACAGCACTAAACAATGCTCTACAATACATTCAACGAATAGGTCTGTTCTTACCAAATCACTTTGTCAACATCCATCATAAGTTTGTAAATGCTGAAGGAGAAATCTCCTTTCCTGGCACGGTGCATCAACACCCTCTCTCTGCCGCCAAAGACGCCATATATTGGGCGGAGCGGGGGCATGATACCTACATGGCTATGGGGGCTTATATCAAAACGAAAACAAAGAAAAATAAAAAAGGTACCACGTATTTAACGGCTGACCGCACACGCAAAAATGTTGCATTCTCTCGGGGGCTCCATATGGACATAGACGTTAAGCCGGATAAACCAGACAAAGCGTACACCTCAACAGAAGAACTCGAACAGGCCTTTAATAATTTTCTCAGTAACACAGGAATACCAGTGCCTACGTTTATTGTTAGTAGCGGCACGGGGGGACGACATATTTACTGGCCGTTATCAGAATACATTGACCCAATGAAATTTCAATTTCTTTCAGAAGCACTTATTAACGCGACTCTCTCACAAGGATTAAAATGTGACAGTGAATGCACCGTAGATATCGCGCGTTTATTGCGCATAAGTGCCACATGGAATTTTAAAACAGACCCTGCGTCACCAGTTACAACTGTAAGCGATCTTAGAACAGACATTAACATCGAGGATATGCGAAAAGCGTTAGCACCGTTCATGTTTAACTACAGGAGTAAACTTTCTTTAAACATAAAACCCTCTAACTTCCAACCCACTTCCAAAGTGTTTGACAATACATTTGATGAAAACGACAATCTCACTCGGCAATGGCCCCCCACAGATATCAATCAGGTGGAATGCCCGTTTATCAAAGAAACACTCAATACAGGTGGCAAGGGAAACGACGAACCGCTGTGGCACAAAACAATTGCCCTAGCTTGTCACTGCATTGATCCCGAGCAAACTGCACATCGATTATCAAATGGGCATGGCGCATACGGAGCCGAAGACACAACCATAAAACTCAAACAAGCTCAATTGGATCGGAAAAACAACCACAATCTAGGCCCGCCCAAATGCATAACAGTCAAATCGGCAGGGGCAACACAATGTGACACATGCCCACATCTAGCCCTTGGGACAACACCCCTCAATATTTTGAAACAAAACATTCATACTCCCAGAGTTAAACGCGACATAATTAAATTAGTACCAAACATACTTGACCATGAAGAGTCCCAGGATGAACGAACCAAACGAATGATTGCAGAGCGGCGACCGGGACGTGATGTATTGTATTTAGCATCAAACAACCCCACGAACACCTCGACTAATTCCGCACTAGCTACAGTGACAAACCCCAATGTACCACAGACAAAAATAGAAATTGAACTGCTCAAAGGAAATAGTAAATACGTTGAAGCTTGGAACACTTTAGCAAAAGCAGCCATAAGAGGAACATTTTGGTTTCAACGTGATGATTTCCGTCGAATGTATCTTTGCAATGGCGAAGAAGTAAATGACGCACTAATTCGTGAATTACGCAATTATGTCATCTCAAACACCCCTACTGCTATAGACCCTAGCGAAGCAAATGTGTATGCCGCTGTATTTGGACTTGGTGACTTATTTGCGTTCGACTCTGAGTTGGAATATTATAAATCGTTAACGTGGGACGGTGTTAACCGTATTGATCTTTTATTTATTAAATATCACGGGGCAAAAGACACGCCCTTAACACGTGCCATTAGCCGTAAGTTTATGATTGCTAAAGCACGACGAGCAATTTGGCCCGGCTGCCGCCACGATTGGATGCCTATATTAGAATCCAAACAAGGATATGAAAAAACTGAATTTTGTAGAGTGCTAGCCAGAGACCCAGACCGTTTTACAGATGCCGACCTTGTAGGGGCATCGGACCAAAAGCAGCAAGAAGCCCTAGCAGGGCGGGCCGTTTATGAAATGGCTGAATTATCAACAATGAAAAAAGCGAACGACGATACAATGAAAGTGTTTATGAGCCGAACCCATGATCGTGCGCGAGCAGCATATGGACATTTCCTTAAAGACCAAGCACGGCGTTGCGTTTACATAGGAACAATCAATCCAGATAAAAAGGGCTATCTGCCAGGAGAGGAAAATAGACGGCATGACCCAATAAAAGTTAAAAGAGCAAACATTGAATTACTGAAAGAAGATTTAGATCAGTTACATGCGGAAGCTTACATTGCCGCGATGAACAGTGAAAGCTCAGTAATTCCAAAAGAACTTTGGACAGTAGCTGCAAAAGAACAAAACAAACGTCGAGACGTCAACCCCTGGGAAGATATAATTAGCCCAGCAATTTATTCAGCACTTGATTTAAATAAGCGACTAACGGGGATAAAAATAAGTAATCATGAAATAAAAGATAAATTACACCGGGGCGCAAAACTCGAAAACGCAATTAAAGCTGTAATCAAAGAAAGCGCACAAAGGCTAGGAATTCCAATAGCCCACGAAGATATTGATTATATCAACATGATTTCAGAAATTAGTCACAAAGGACGTAATCTATGGTTTATAACATCAGACAGTATCTTATCAACCGTTCTTCATCTTGATCCCAAATCCCGTGCCGCTTGGGCTGGAAGAAACGTAGCTGTGATAATGGGAAGACTCGGCTGGAATAGACCCGAAATTCCATTAAGAATTAACGGCACACTACAACGTGGCTATACTTACGAACTAAAAGCGCGAGGAATTAACCCTGGCGAATGGGATAAATATGACCCCACTCCAAATGAACTCAGTGATGAATACGATGACTACGATGAAAATGAAAACCCAGCAACCCCACCAACACAAAGCGGCGGTGAAGAAGTTATTGAAAGGGAAGACCAAGAAAACCAAGAAGATATAAACCGCAGTGAAGAGCAAGAAGACCTGGAAAACCAAGAAACTTTAGACGACGATGAAGAACAAGAAGAATTGGATGATCAAGTAGAACAAGAAAATCCAAATAACGATGACGAGCTTTAAGGGTGAAAGCGGCAGGAGAAAGGAATTACTCTAATGAGTAAAGCCAGAAAACAACACAAATATTCCTTTTTATGGTGTAACTATGGTGTAACTAAAATTCCCCTTATTAAACAACACTATAATACTAGTTACACCAGTTACGCCTTAAAACCAAAAATTATTTCTTTTAAAAAAATGGTGTCACTGGTGTTACTAGGTGTAATCTATTTTCTCCTTATTATTCAATACTATTACATTAGTTACATTAGTTACACTATAAAAAGAATAAAGTTTAAAATAAATTTTCCCCTGCCGCTCACACACTCTATAGGAGACCCCCCCTTTTGGTGTAATGGCGTAACTCAAAGCCATTTTCCACAGTTAAAACAACCATTTACAAAGTGTACCGTAAGTAAAACTTTGGTGTACGCTGGCGTAACAGGGCGTAACAGATCAAGCGTCAGACCCTTACACCCTCCCCCTCTCCTGCCGTTACAACCAACCATGCTAACACTCTCTGATCATGAAATATTATACCACACGCAACCTGATCTTGTCAAGCACGCATAGGTTGCATTCGTACTCGTTGGAGTAAACAAAACCCAAAACCCCTCCAAAACTCATGGTGAACGCTTGTCAAACCCCCTCCTGCCGCAAAAACCCTCAAACCCCCTCCCACAACCACAATCTCCCCCAAACACCCCCCTTCTCCTGCCGAAGGATAAACTCACTTATCTGGTAAGGGAGCTAGCCCATGGCATCCGCTCCCGTGCCGACATCCTAGATACTCTTGGAGTAACGCTAGAGCAATTTGCCGATCTCGCTGTAACCCCTGAGTTCCAAACTCTATTGTTAGACCAGAAGCGCAAATGGTTGGAAACGGCCAACGCCAAACCCCGTATACGCACAAAAACCACCGCCCTACTGGAGACAATAATTGAAACCGTATCGGGTGACATAATTGACCCCACCCTGCCGTTAGGACCACGAACAGCGTTACTAAAAGTGCTCGCGAACATTTCAGGGCTAGAGATGGGAGCACAAAGCGACGAGAGATATATCCCAAATAGTGGGAACGTGTTTAACCTTAATATTCAATACGCAGGAACGGATACACCCCAAACAATAACGATTGGAGAGCGGATACCCCCTGAGGGTGATGACGGCAGGGATGGGGAGGTTACACCCTATCAACGTGACATGGACGAAGCCATAACCGATCACCCGAAATGGGTTGAAAAACCCCCTCCTGCCGTCCCACGCCCAACCACCTCCGCACTCTACTCTGGGAGTAAAACCCCCTTGTTTAGTCCGCTCTCTGAGCCAATCGAGGACGATAGTGACGAGTACGACCCCGATGACAGCGACAACCTAGAGGACGATGACACCTAACCGTTAACCCATCAATAAGAACACAGGAGAGCACAATGACTATAACCGTAAATATAAATGTACACAAGCAGGACGACAAGTTGTATGCAGATAGAATAATGGTCGGGCAGTGGCTAGTCTACTCTACCCCCTCTGCCGGTACAAGTGTTGGGATTACCGCAGATCATCTATACTACATTGATGGGTATAAAATAATCACCGGTTATGACTCACCGAGAGTAAGTGACGAAACACGACAACAAGACCTTTGGGTGGTTATGCAGTGGACGAGAATGGCTCAGAAACTAGGGGGATATTGTGAAGGGTGTGGGCGCGAGTTGTCAGACCCAGATGGACCTGATATTTGCTTGTACGGTGTTTCACGTAGAGTGGTGGCACGGGCCTACGTGGTCTGTGTCGAGTGTGTAAGAACATTGGTAGATACAACAAAGCTAGTTAAGATTGTGGAAGTACCTTTTAGCGGCAGAGAGTGAGGGGTGGGGGATACGGGCTAATGCATGTGACCGGACTTCGATCCGGTTAGGTGGGGCTTACACCCTCCCACCCTTACACCCCACCTTCCCCTGCCGCTAGCAACGCTTGCCCTTATAACAACGGGGGTGTTACCCCGAGAGTAATACCTGGATCATAAAGTGGAGAGCAAATATGGCGAAGAAGACAACGACTAAAAAGAAATCCACGAAAAAGAAACCCACGAAAACAGCGAAGAAAGGCGAGTTCGATTACAGCAAGATTACCGACGCCGATCTCGACATGGAAGAGGCACCGTATAATTTAGCAGTAGAATACGAAAGCCCCCTTCCAGATGACGAAGACGACCCAGAGCCCAATGTCGTTTCTGCATCTGTGCATCTTAGCAAGTCACGTGACACATATAAGTTGCTGGATGAAATAACAGACAAAGTAGAAGCAAGTGGACATGGTCTAATGGTGACGTATGTGGAGTTCACCTTGCCAGAGGCGCTACTCGGTAAAACACTTAGCCCTGAGCAGTTTGAGAAGTTTAAGAAAATACTGAACGACGAGGGGAGGTGGGCTGAATTGATAAAAGAGTTGAAGTGAAGTGGCGGCAGGAGAGGGTTATTTTTTCTTCAACCCTATAAGCGTCTCAGCCAGTCTTGCTTGTTTGCCAGTACGCCCTGGCGCAGAAGCTTTCTCTTTAGCGAACTCCCGCGTACTCTCCCCTGCCGCTTTTGCCTTCGCTTTGAAAGCTCCGGGACGCTTAACTGCGCCTTCGATCCAGTCTTTAGGTTTCTTTGCCATCTGATTTTACTCCCAGAGTTAGCCATCCGGTCATAATCCACGAGGTATAAAGAGCAATAATGCAGATGCACATTTGAATGGTGTTTGTTATTGATCACCACGCCGAAAATGCGGAGTTGCAGTCAATTCTTTATGGGTCTTCCTTTTCTCTTGCTTGGTATCTTTCTCGTGGCTCGTCTTCGCTAGTGCCCGGACTTGATCCGGGTATCGACTCGCGTGCACAGCCCCTCCACGTTTAAAGCCAACACCACTACCCCCATTTGGTGTCTCGGCATCATCGGGTGATGGTGAAGGGGCGGCAGAGGACGTTGACGGTCCTTCTGGTCCCATGGGTCCACCCGCTGGCCCTCTAGGTAGACCAGGCCCTCTCAACCCCATCCCTGCCGCCAATCTTGGCCCCTGTGGCCCTCTTGAACCCGGTCCACCACCTCCACCACCTCCACCGCCGCCTGTAGGTATACGTGGAGCAGCAATATGAGGGGTTGGTGGGATGTGCGCAGGACGAACCACAGGTCCGCGTGACTGTGGCACTTTAGGCATCGGCTGTTTAGTTTTAGGTGGGGCATCGATGAAAGAACGGGGCATTGGGTTCAATCATGTAGTAAAGTGACAAGTTGCACCAAGTGATAACTGCCGGAATTCCGGCAGTTTAATTTCACATTCCATAAGCACGAGCGCGTTCTTCTAACTCCTGTCGGTTACGTGCACTAACCGGATAGCCCAGTATTGTTTTCGTTTGTCGTATTTGCGGTACGGTCATACGTGCGTCAGGGTGTCTTTGGTTGTAAGCTTGCATAGCTTGCAGCGCCGCAGCCCTATCTCCTCCATGCCACAACCGTACAACCTGTTCACGTTCTGCTCTTTGCTCACTCAACTCCTGCCCGTAAGCAGCACGAGCCTGTTGCGCCTCTGATACCTGACTGGGGACGAAGCCAAGAGCTTGACCCAGTAAGCCTAGTGGCCCAACTTCGGGTACAAGCATATTACCCTTACCTGTAAGCTTCCCCTCACTGCCGAGTTGATAGGACTTGTTGAGATCAGCCAGTGCTTTCGGCAGGAGGAGATTGGCGGCTTTGCCATAATCGCCATTCAACAAATCTTGGTACCCAGTGTAAGCGTCAGTGCCAAGACCCCATGGCGTGCCTAACGCTGCGTTAACGAACCAATTTTGCACATCCTGCGGGCTTGTTGTTTTTGGTTCACCAAACGCTAGCAAATCATCAACACCAAGGCGGTGGTGTAAGTCCCACCCGATTACGTGTCCGAGCCCACCCATTACAGCGCCAGCTATTTCAGGGGAGGTGGTCTCTGCTAGGGTGCGTCTTAAACCGTCTTGTATCTCTTCCCACGACTTTGTCAGTCCCAACATATTCGTCAGTGTAACAGCGAGACGGATGGGCTCTGGGGTTGCACCCTGTGCACCGGTAAACAATGCTGCTGTACCGATCATACCAGACAGCGCCTTAACCGCTTGCCACCTTACTCCCGGAGTATCGTTTTTATAGATGTTATAAACGTTTCGCGCCAATATCCGATATATCATCATAGGGAATGTCTTAAATTGCATCATAGAGCGCACCATCGGGTGACTCATCATAAAGGGGGCGCGATTTAAATTTGAGTATAACCCATGGGTTTGTGAAAGAACTTGTTTTGCGTAACCAACTGCGTTTACGTGGTCTAGTCCTTTTTTGAGTGCAAGATCGTAAGCGGCAACGGCGGTACCGACACGATTGATTGTTTCTGCTGAATTATTAAGTTCTTGCATAATACTAAGGGAACGATCGGCCACATATGATAACCCTTGTTTGCGAGACAGACTGAAGTCTAGGCCCATATGGGTGAAATAGTCGTCATGCTCTAGTTCATCAAGCATTTTCATGGTGTTGGCACTGCGACCAGCTTCTTGTAGACGGGTTCGCACGCTATCAAGAAAATCAGTAGGCTCCTTTGTGAAGTCCCATGCTTTCTCCCACGCTCCCCTGCCGCCTAATAACATGGTCCTACCAGCACCCATATCCCGGTAAGCTGCACCCATCGCACGGTATGTTTCTCCCCATCCATGCTCAGATGCCATCTGCGGTATAGAGGTGATAATTGGATGCATAAGGTGTAACGCGAAGTGAGCAGGGGAGAACAAATATTTCCACAGCGCTAACGCAGCAACATTGTGGACAGCACCATTAGGTAAACTATAACCACCCTGTTTAAACCCTATTAGCCTACGCTCTATCTCCTGAACAACCGAAGACATATCAAGAGCATGTTCGCTCCCTGCGTTGTTTGCTGCCTCCTTTACAGCGGCTAAGAGTTTATTGATGGTAGGCATATATTTTTGACGAGCTTGGTATGTGGCGGCAGAGGAGAGATGACTGTCTAGTGTGCGCAGGAGGTCAGTGTCAGCACCGGCAACGTTATATTTACGCAGAAGACTATGGCTAAGGCGGTTCCCCTGCATGGCAGTAGCCGCCATATAATTCACCCCCTCCTTCGCTGCCGCTCTTACTTCTGGAGTAAGGTGTTGCATCCGGTCGATGGCTCGCTCAAAAGCGTCCCTCTGGCCAGCATGAAGCGAGTAATCGAGATAGGGGTTTTGCTCGCGCAGCACAGGGTCTTTAACATCCTTCACACCTGCCGCTCGAAGTGCGTCAGCTATTTTTTTCCCTTCATAAGAGCTATCGGCGAACTCTACGTGTTTGGGGTTGACAATAACATGGTACTCTTGTTGTGGGAGAACATTTTGATTATCGAGCGATCTTACATCGTCTCGGGTTGTGTAACGTTTTGTTCCATCAGGCTCGGTAAAAAAATATTTTGTTTGTCTTTCAGACGGCAGGGTGAGGGATCTAACAAAATCAAACGCTTGTTGACGATTGCTAAAAATAATACGGTCAGGGTCTTTGGGATCACGTAGCCCTGTTTTTGGTACATCGTAGTCATGCGTCCCCCTTACAACGTATTGTCCAAACCGCTTAGAGGGGAAATAAAACCCTTGTCGTTTAAGCATTGACTCATTTGCACGCATCATTTCAATGGTTGGGTCGTCCCTAAAACGTCGGTCTTCATCGAGATCTAATTCCTCACCATTATACACTTTATTTATTGCTTGTTTTAATTCTGCTGCATCAGGACGGTCTGACCGATTAAGTTCTTCCATAGCAACTCGATAAACATTTTCCTTAGACTCTTTTATCGTATCATCGTTTATTGCTTTAAGCATAGTATGAATATCGTCAAACAGCTTCTGGCCTTCTGGGGAGAGGTTCTTATACGCATCTGATAATTCTTTATGGTCTCTAATTGCTTCCCAGTATCTGTCGTTGGTATTTACGCCCTTATCTATGATATGCTTATTACGCCCCTGCCCCAACGGGTCACGAGGGTCTACGTCAGAAAAATCGGATTTTTGTAATAACGTATGTAAATCATTCATTTCATCTGGTCGTTGTCGAGTCGCTATCTGTACACGTTTTAGCACCGAGCTAAATTTCTTTTTTATAGCGGTTTTTTCCCCATCCATGCTTATTGCTGCATGGCCTAGTTGTCGTAAAATGTTACTCTCATTTAAAGCTCCAAAATATTTCTCGTTGCCGTACACCATGTCCATCAGCGGCAGGAAGCGTTTGCCTTGTTGTCGGATAACATCCCTAAGTCCTGTGCGCTGCATGAGGTCAGAGACGTCAGACCCAACTTTCTTTGGTAAATCTTTTAACTCTCCAGAGTAACGCTTTGGTGAAAACATAGCTTCGAGTGGGCCACTGGCTACACGTAACCTATCCACACCCTGTCTTGCGCCAGGATCAAGTCCGGGGGTTAATGCACGCTCACTAAGCTCTCGCATTCCATCAAGTATGCTATACTGACGTGGGGATAAGCCAAGTAACTTTCTAAACCAGTCGAGCACACCTTGATATAGCGTAGGTTTACGCCACCGTGGCATGTTTAAGTCTTTAGCGAGTTCAGGTGACATCGGCCTGTCTTTAAGGTATTCACGCCAAGCTGGGTTGGTTATACCCTCAGTCAGGAGTTCTTTCGGACTCGTAAGCCCATATTGTAAGCCTTTTGGAATAAGTCTTAAATCGTTAGAAATAGTATCTCTCACTTCATCGTGTAGACGTGTAGCTAAATCACGTAAGACTGCATCGGTGTCCAAGGCATGACTGGTGGCTGCGTGAAACGCCTCATGCATTAGAGTGTGGGCAGCAAGAGTACCGTCTGATATATCAGAATTAATCATGACATGGTTATTAATTGGGTCGTAGGCACCATTAAGCGTGTCTTCTTGTCCCGCCGCCAAACGCTCCATTTCATGTCCTGGCATACCATACAACGAGGTATCGCCGATACGATCTTTCAATTTCTGTGCAAGCGCCTCCATTTCTGGACGCATACTCCTAGAGTAAATACTCGTATCAATATGGTCTAAAGCATCACCGACTGTTGTATGGGTGAGATAACTCGCGGTTGTAGCTTTACCGTTAAGATCGTGCGTGTTTATAACTTGACTAGGGTGCTCCCCATCTAGACCTTCACCAATAGGCTGATGCTTATCACCATCAGCGAGCCAGTCCTTAAACTGATCACGGTTTAGTTCAACAATGCCGCCTACTCGCCTCTCTGCGGTAGTAGGGTTATCATGTGATCTAGTATAAACGTCTAACGCTTGGTCCTTCGTATTGAACCCCATAAACACTTTATGCTCATCAAACTCCCCTCTCCTGCCGAGTTGATTTAAAACAAATATTTTACCTGTTTCCCCTTTTGGCCCAATAAATGTATCAACGTGATCGCCATCCGCACCTATTGTTCCACGGATGTACCCATAATGTGCTTTTAGTTTTGTATCCCATGGTTGCCGCGTTTCACCCTTACCCGTTTCAATAGAAATATCTTCACCCTCAAACCGCACATGCCCCTTTTCATAATTACCCGCTTCTAGTTGGGCGGCAGTGGGGGGTGATTTCTCCTTACGTGCTTCCAATTGCTCTTTTAAAGCTTGAAGCTTTTTAGGGGCAGGTTTAGGTGGAGACGGTATAGCGGGCTCACTAACGGGTACCCGGATTGGAGTTCGGGTATCAGGAGCGGCAGGAGAAGGAGTTTGTTTGATCTTTTCACGTAGTTTTTCTAAGGGGGTTGGTTGTGGAGCAGGTTGGGGTGTTACTTCGGGAGTAATGGGTGGGGTACGTGGTTCCGTGGTCCCCGGATCAAGTCCGGGGATTTGCGGGGGCTCACCCTCTCCTGCCGCTATTACGGGTTGAGGGGCACGACCTCTAAGGCGTTCAGCAGCGACATCGTTAGGGTTTTCTTTTCGTATAATGTTTTCAGGAGCTAATTTTGTTGCACTCATCGCCTGTTCTTGTATGGGTGCCGTCTGGTCAGTGCCATTAGCAGCACGAGCTTCTACCCCTGCTGGAGTACGCTCGACCACGGCGGCTGGGGTTTCGCCTTGTGCAACACGTGCTGCCGCGTCCTCACGTGTATATGGCCCATAACCAAGTAAGTCATTAAGCTTATTATTCCTCTGTGCATCAAGAATTTTGGCATAAGTTAACTGATTAGGCCCATCGCTACGATATAGTACTCTATCCCCATTAGGTAATTGTCTAATATTAATATTAGCTTTAACATCTGGTGGGAGTTGGTTAATATCTTCTATTGTGTTTGGGTGAAAGCCATTACCTCCGGGGTAAAACACCATCTCTTTCCTGCCGTTCACTAAAGCATTTTCTTGAGCGATCAGAGTTTCAGGACGTTCAGGAACAGCGGGAGTGGGAGGGGGTGTAACAGGTGCTCGGGGTGGAGCGCGTTGGGGTGTAGGTGTTTGGGCGGCAGGAGGGGGTGCTGGCCTTACTCCCGTAGTAGGATCAGGTGGAGGGGCTGTCGCTGGATACCCCATTGAAGACGCACCGGGAGCGGGACGAATTGATTGGGGTGTAGGGGTTGGTGCAGATGTGGCCTGACGAACATCTCGTTGTGCAGCCGCTGCCATATCTGTCGGTGTAGGACCGCGTGTCGAAGCAGGTGTGTTGGTTCCTACAGCTACGTTCAAAGCTGCACGTTGATCTGGGGCAAGCGCGTCAGGGGCAGGAGGGGTAGCAGTATTACTCTCAAGAGTAGGAACATCGCCCTTACCCGGTGTCTTAAATTGCTTCTCAGGCGCACGTCCTGTCCGGTCACTCCCTATCCCCGTGCCACTAGTGTCTGCTACCGGATCACCTCTTGCAGGTCCACGCTGTGATTTATCTCCACTCGAATGACCCCCTAATACGCTTAAACCCCCAAACGTTAAACCGGCTTCACCCGCAGAAGTGGCAATGCTCCCTGCACTAGGCATATCACCAGTAGTCAAGCCTTGAGTTATATCAGTACCAGCACTTTGTCCCGCGCCTGCGACAAACCCTTTCGCTACACGCTGACCAAGAGGACCACCTAAGAATGGTGCATATCCCGTTACTGCACCCATAGCAGCGGTAGCAGCCATCCCCGGTGGTAAGGCCCGATGGATAATTGTATTGGTGGCGTCTTCATCCGTCATGCCGTTTTGTGTTAGTGTGGAGTACGCGGGGAATTTTTGTGCTTTCTGTTCGGGTGACATCTGCTTAACAGCAGCGGCGACAGACCCAGCGTAGTCTGTTGCTGACCCCAAACTATAAACACCGGCAGCAAGAGCAGGACCAACACCCGGTATAAAACTCGCTGCTGCTGCGGGGACGCCAACAGGGACTTGTTGCTCTGCTGCAAACAAAAGATGATGTAGCGGGTGTGTACCCCAGTTCTGTGCTGCGTCTTTACCGGCAGGGGACATGGCATTGAAAGCGTCAGACGCTGCTTGGCGGTTTTGGTCTGCCGCTTGATCGTTATATTTGGTCGTTTCGTCGTCAGGGGAAATCAAGGAGGCCGCTGTACGCAGCCCTGCCATAGAGTTATGAAATACGTTAGATAAGTAATTTGCGTAATCGCTGGCGAGCGGAGATTGCGCTTCTTCATATGGTGTACGGGAGACAGTAGCTGGGGATGTGTCATATGACACGTCTTCTGGGTCGGTATAATCACTGCCAATAAAATCCAGGGGCATTTTAATAACCTCCTTTTACTCTTAGCACGTTAGCGTGTACACTTTACTCTGAGAGTAATTACTGGCTCGGTATTGCTGTAGTACTATCAGGGTCGTACACATGCGTCCGCAACCAATCAGTCACTGCTGGAAGTGGAGCAACGGACTGTCTGTTTGTTGTTGATGCCCTGCCTGTACCCGGTCCAGTTCCCCTTGCAGCCCTCTGTGCATAGACTGATGATAACAGTCCATCAAGATCTTTAGCTGTAGCAGTGGAGACAATAAACGATCTTTGTCTACCCGGTCGCCCCGGCACAGTGAATTGATATCGGTTCTTATCTAGTTGAGTCGCTTGAATGTCTTTGCGTGGGTCTTGTACGTTAAATAAACTCTTGGTGAGATCGGCCGCCGTATCCATTGGTATGTTACCATGAGAGTAAGCATAAATTTCACCTATGGCTTGCCGGACGGTATTTTGATCCTCTTTTTCTGGCAAGAAAATTTGATTGTGAGTTGCTGCATTATACTCATCGGACGATACTATACCTGGAGTCGTCTTTGTACCGAGCGTTGTTGCCCCTGCTGCTTCAAGGATTGAGGTTTTACCTTCAGAGTCTTCTTTATATGTGTCGCCAAGATTAAATGGTTTCGCTGCCTGTGCCTCTGCTCTCCGCTGTTCATCAGCCTGCTTATATGCATTTGCTTGTGCAGCTTCATGCTGATGACGAGCATCAAGGTATTGTTGAGTGAAGTCAGCGTGTGCAGCCCCTGCCTCGTTTTGGAATAGTCTGTTATTCTCTTTCGCATAGGCGTTATATACCGTCATATCTCTTGTAAAGTCATTTCTGTTCATCTGGTCAATTCTTTGGTTGCCAGTTGATGTCGGGGGTTCAGGCATGTGAACAACCGCAGTGCCATTATTAATGAGCAAATCGTTACCACGGTAGTATTTATTATGTATAGCATCTTCTTGTTTTTGCCATTGTCGGTTAGCCGTAGCAAAGTCTGCTTGATGTGGATCAATGGGTATATTTCTACCAGTGGCAGGGTCATATTTCGCAATATTTTCACCAATTTTACCCCAAAACGCCGTCCCTGCCGCTAAATGCAACGCTCCATTTGCTACGTCCTGCTCGCTGACATCCCCCTGCCATGTTACTACACCCTTTAAATTGCGCTGGGTAACATGTATAGTACCGTCTTTATTCACCGTGGCACCAACGGTAAGTCCATCAGGTATATTGTCATACGATTTAACCATGCTTTGCAAAGCACCCTCGGTGTCACCCTTTTTAAGCAACGCTACAGCGTCTGCACCATGCTTCATGGACTGATCACGCAAGGACAATGTGTACGCTGCAATTGCACTATCAGAGTCATTCTTGTGGTCACTTAGAGCCCCAAACTGATTTAAGTTATCTATGACAGCAAGATGTTTCATGCCAGGACTTAATTGGTCATGCGGATCAACAGTATTTTCTAACGCTGATACGTGACCTGAGTCCATTGCTCCATCACTACTGCCGAAATTATCTCGATTGGTGGCTTCGGCAGGGGTGGGGATGCCTCCTGATGGTGAGATGCTGTTATCAGCTACTAATATTTTACCAGCACCAAGAAGACCGTCTGAAACGCTTTGTGAAGGGTTCCCATAGCTATCGGTGATTTGTGGTGCGCCGATTGGCAACCCGTCTTCTGATGGGCCTTGCACTGCCAATTGTGCCATTTGCCGCTCGTCCATGGCGTCCTGCTGGTCATCTTGATCTGATTGACCACCCGGCCCATACTTAGCGAGCAAATCACTTCCACCGTCAGGAGAAGTGTAACTCCCGGAGTAATCAATCGGGTTGGGCTGAACAACGGGTTGCTCGTCTACGCCACCACCATTAGCGAAGTATGTGACTGGTCCACCTGCCGCGTACGCGTTTACACGAACACGCGAAACGCTATCCTCGTAACGACGAATAGGGCGTTGTATGGGTCCACCCTTGGCGACACGCCCGACGTTAGGCATAGGGGCAGCATGGAAAGCGCCCCCCGTTGGCGGTGCTTGGCTTACGGCTTGCGCGCCCATGGCAAGTCCTGCACCGCCATAACCCTGATTAGCCATGCCAGGAGGCGTTCCCGGCGCACCGGGAGCCGGAGCGGGTGCACCTGGTCCCATCATGCTTGAGGCGTTAGCTGACGGCCCGTTAGGTCCACCCGGCCCTATCATACCCGGACTAGGTACACCACGGGGTGCACCTGCAACACCACCAGCACCGGGACCACCAAGACCGCCTGATATTGTTGCGACGCCAATATTAGAGCCGGGAGGGGCGCTACCTGAGCTAGCAAACTGGCTAGGACCAACATTCGCTAACCCAGCGGCAGGGAAGCCCATGTTTTGGCCTAGCCCCGCTAGACCTGCTCGTAATTGTGCTTGTTGAGCAGGGCCAAGACCGGCTACCCCGGAGAACTGTGACGGTGCAACAACGGCACCACTATTCGCTGCCGCCGCTGCTCCGCCCCGTGGACCCGGAAATCCAGGTGCCAATTGACTAGTGGACTTAGGTGCATCTGGTGGAGATTGACTGACTACAGTCGTACCACCCCCAATATCAACTCCCATGCCAGGGCCACTAGCACCAGCATGACCCATAAAGTCACCTGAATAATTTGAAGCTCTTAAAGCCGCTATTGCAGCAGGGCTCAAACCAGTATTCCCTGCCGAAGGCCCAAGCAACTGTGCTACAGTTGTTCCTCTTGCCTCTGCTAGTTGGCTCAACGCTTGATTCAGTGAATTTTTTACACTCGGACTAACAGTCTGAGCACTTGCTGGGCTCCCAAATATCGCATTAGTCATACTGTTGACTACTGCTGCCAGACCAGGCGCTGCACTCGTAGCACTTGTTCCTGACCCACCTCCCTCTGCGCCAGCACCACCACTAGCATCGGGACCAGCATGGCCCATATCAGCAACGCCAAACCCCGTATCAGTAGTACCCGTCACTGCACTAACACCACCAACATTAGTAGTATTCGTAGCAGAATCATCCCCCGTACTAACGGAACCTGTTACACCCTCTCCAGTGCTACCACCGTCATCGAAAAACTTTACCCTCTTTACTCTTGGAGTAACGCGACCACCCCTTTGATAGCTAGATGCACCCGATAACATTTGTCCAACAGGAGAAGTATTAAAGTTTTGGGCAATACTTCCCGGTATTGCCTGTATTGCTTGACCAGGGTTTTGAAAAAACCTTCCTGCTGGTGACTGTTGGAAAGCTTGTCCTATACGCCCAGGTATGTTCCACAACGAAGCTGCGCCGGTACCAGTTTTTGATTGATTAGGCGTGTAGGCGTTACGAAGTGCTTGGTCATACTTTCTATCTTGGGCAGTAGAATACGCTTTCGATGCAGACGAACCCATTGCACCGGCAGCAGCACCCATTTGGGCTGCGCCTTGCTGCGCTTGCTGGGTATCACCCTGCACGCTTGCGTCCGAACTTACTACAGGAGTCGTATCGGTAGGGGCAGAACTGTAATCAACATCCCCACCGTCCTGGTATTTACGTATAAATTGATAAGACCCATACGGTATTGCCCCTCCACGTGCAAACCCTAAGTCCTCATTAGCGTATGCTTCACCAGCACTCATGTCGTCCATGTTTGGTGCGGACGCGACATTACTGTAATTGGACGAATCATTCACATTGCTATAAGCATTAGGAGGAAGGGCGGCAGGAGGGGGTGGTTGGACCTGAACAGGGGAAGGACGAAGGGAAGCAGGTGCGTTGTAAGACACCCATATTGGCTCGGGTCCAGGTGCAATAGGACCAGGGGGCTGTTGAACCCCACTTGGTGACACCCACGTACCTGGACCTCTCCCCGTGCCGGTGGTTGGAATGTAGTGGCCTGTCTGAGGGTCAGGCTGTGGTTGTGGCGTTGGTCGAACAGCAGGAGGAGGGCGTGTTACTACGGGAGTAGTAGGTCGGGGTGGAGGGATAGCAGGGGCATAAATCGGTTGTGCACGCGGGTCATCTTCTGGTCGATACGTGGACGTGGTTCGATTAGTTGGGTCGTCTTCTGGTCTATATGGTGTTACTGGTCCCACAACGGGCTGTATTGGTTGTACTCTGGGAGTAAAGTCTGGTTGGTTAGGTGTACCGACTGGTGGTGCCGGTGCTCGTAATGGTTGAACTCGGTTTGTAAAATCTGGTTGGTTCATGCCACCGGGTACAGGAGCACGAGCAACAGGGGGAGAACCATCACCTGCAACTTGCATCCCTCCCGGTGGTACAACGAACCCACCACCCGGTGATGGGGTTTGTGCTTCTGCCGGTTGAGCGGCAGGAGAAGGAATATCGGCAATATCTGCGTTAGACGGAGTGGGAGTTGGTTTAGTGGGGGTGGGTTTAACTTTGGGAGTAGTAGATGCGGCAGGAGAGGGGATGGCTTTTGTTTTTGCTACTCCTGTAGTAATCGCCCTACCATTGGGGCCGGTTACAGTTTGCACAGTGGGCTGCGAAGTCCCACTAAAGACTTTATTTGCCATACCGACACGGTTAGGCATGTTTGCTTCAGCAGGATCACCCCTTTCAAATTTACTAAAGAATGTCTTGGTAGCATAGTCAGGATCATTGGTTGTTTTAAGTATATTGTTTAAACTCTTATATCGTGGGTCTGTTGCTACCTCATGAGCCATATAATCTAAGTGTGAACGCCAATCATTTGGGTCTTTATTGTTTTGTTGCATCCAGTTTTGAGCATCTACGTTTCGGTCATCTTTCCACTGAAACATCCCTTTTGATGCACCCTTATCTCCCCCTGGTGCAAAGTTAGAAGCAAAACTGCTTTCCTGCCATGCGTTACCGACTGCTGCCGCCGCACCAGCAGGGGTATAACCATAATTATCCTGAAGGTACTTAGCCATTTCTTGGCCATGAGCTTCAGCTTGCGGTCCACCCTTATACGCACCACCCTCATAACCTCCACCACTTCCATCGGCAGAGGGAGAGCCCCCAGAGTAGGGCTCAATCATTTTCTTTTTGCCAGTACCGTAAAAGTCCCTTAGTGCTTTATTGTATTGGTCGGGGGAGTTGTATGTGGGTATACCCGTTTTTGGGTCTATGTATTTCCCAGACGCTCTATCATACCCCTGCTGACGCATCATAAAGTCATAGTAATTTTGCATCATCAGGTTATGACGTCTCTTTTCAGCAAGGTTCTGCGCAGCCAAGAAAGCCTCAATAAAACCTTGTCCAAAACTTCCAGCGTATTTCATGACCATAACCCTTTACTCTTATAGTAAACCCAACGATTTAGCGTATACCCAGTGGCGAAATAATAACAAACTGTAGAAAATTATTAACAGGAATGGGTTTTTCTACAACTGTTACACCAATTTGCAAGCGAGCCAATTCAGCGAACACCCCACCACTCGCGTCTGGCATATCCCAATTAAACATTTTAGTTTACTCTCTTTAGTGTTTACTCTTATAGTAATTTCACCTATTGAACGGCAGGGGAACACCAACCTATTACCCGATCAGCGTGACCGCTCACATCCCACCATCTGCCGCCACTAACCCGTTAAATGCTCTCCCGTAAGTACGGGAGTAACCCTCACCCTGCCGCCACTTACTACGAACCAACTATGTTATTTACATCGCTGCCTCGTACTACGGTTTTTCTCTGAATAGCGTATATACGGTTAGGTAAGCGAAGCTTACTCCTTTTCCGAAAGAAAGTCAAGCTGGATAAGAACAAAAGATGAACAGATGGCTCGATCCGCGCGAGAGAGGGCGGGAAAACGGTGCCGGGAGCGGAACAAAAGGTGACTAAGTATTTGTTTTTATTGACTATTTTGGGTTTTGGCGGTACGCTTATTATAGTGGTGCGCGGGGGCGGCGGGGAGCGGGAACGAGTCAGGAGGTTCGCAGGGAAGGCCGCTGGCTGGGGTTGAGGGGAGGGCCGGTAGGGTGATGAGGGTCCAGAACGAAGGCCAGTCCTTGCCCTTCTAATTGAATGTCGTGTATAAGAGAAGATGTAGGCGTAAGTTCTGAATAACAGAAACTAGTTGCATTGGGGGTAAAGGCGGCAGGAGAGAGGGGGCTTCGCCCTGCTCACACCCTTCCCAGCCCCCCTGTACCCGGATCAAGTCCGGGTATAGATCCGGGGGTTACTATGGGAGTAAATGCCCCAAAGAGTGTGTTCAGTTGCTTTCAGGATGGGCTTTTAGCCAGTCTGTTTGTTGTCTCACAGCGTCAGAAAAGGTTCGTAGAGTGCCGCGGTAGACCAAATTGTTCAGGTCTAGCCAATTAAGGGTAACATTTTGATATGTACACGTTTCATCATAATATGTTCTAAATGGATTGAGAAAAAATGTTAATTTGTCTTTGGTTAAGATAGCCAATGTTACCACAATCAAATCCTTTAAATCATTGTCATGGA
>Ga0210387_10000594_pt1 | contig 25948 bp, 29 predicted proteins | sample IncBWC7OmetaG_FD_160108 | JGI IMG/M metagenome (GOLD analysis project Ga0210387, IMG submission 160108) | Forest soil microbial communities from Barre Woods Harvard Forest LTER site, Petersham, Massachusetts, United States - Inc-BW-C-7-O ...
TATCTACGAGCTGCATCGTCTTTGATACCACAGGCAACCGGTGAGGTAACCGGTTCTCTACAACTTGAATCAACAACGGGATGAGGCCGGCACCGACAACCATGTTCCCCCCGGAAGCATGGGAGGCGATGAATGTCACGAACGACAGGAGAGCCTCCACAAACGAATGCGGAAGCGTGGATTCAGGGTTTGCGACATCCGCCACTGTCTTGCGAACGACAGCCATCAATATACCGTGATTGACCCCAGCATTAACAGCTGTCAAGACTTCTTGAATCTTGTTGCGGTACCTCGCCAGCGCGTCTAACGCTGCGATGGCCGCTGTTTGCACAACGATAGGAATCCCACCATCGACCTGGAGTAGCTCAGCGATATGTATAATCAAGTCGGGCTCATAGAGGAATAGGGACGACATGGCCTGTGCCTCTGGATGGGTGTGACCGAATATGGCTATCGCAAGAAGTCGAACGATGACCAGTTTTTCACGGACAACTTCTTTACCCTTGGCCAGCACCGTAGCCGCACGAATACGGCACATGAGTTCGAACTTCTCGGCATCAGGGACTGAGTACAAAGCAATCGTATCAGCCAGTACGTCTGTCCCTGATTTGGAATTTAGTGCCTGCTCGTCGATGTGAATATTGACGGCGCCCGAGCTGGGCGTAACAGGCGTGATAGGGGCCTTGCGCACTGAACCCTGTGACGCGTCGAAGACGTCCGTATCCATCTTCTTCTCTTTCTCAATACCGTTGCTCATTTCGGTCCTATAAAAGCTGAAGTTCACTTCTCGGGCCTCAGCCGGTAGAGCATCGACCTCCAGGCTGCCTTTGGTACTCGCCATGTCGACGAGGCCGACTCCGTGTTCGCGCAGATAGGGCCACCTCTTGGCAAGGGATTGAAGACGGGGTGTTGAGATGTTAAGCGCGTGAGAAACAGATGGTTGGGCCGAGTATTGCTGTGAAGGGCGTAGCAGTAAATTCAATGCGAGGATCAAGACATCGAGATCCGCAGTAAAAAGCAGACTGTTCAGTCGCTGATTGCGAAAGTAAGAATATTAAAATAAATAAACACGGTGACGAGGGAGAAATGAGCTCACATCGTAGGAGTTGAACATCTTTCGGTTGGTGGAGTTTTCAAGTAACAGTCTCTCGAATCTGAGAATTTCGCAAACGGTCTTCTTGGTAATGGGGGTGAAAACGTTGACTTGGAGCTTATCCACGTCGTAATCGCGGATAACTTCTTCCAATATCTCATCGAACTTGTTGAGAGGCTTGATCCATGCATTGAGATCAGACCGTGGCCATTTCCAGGTGTCAATCTCGGCCAAAACATCGGGGAGGTTATCGTTTGTTGTGTTAAGCAGCTTGGATATCAGTTCTGCCACTTGAGGGTGCTTATGGTAAAGTTGAATTCAGAGCGCGTCGAAAAAGGGTTTGGATGTAAAATTTACCGGAGGAACCGCCCTCTTCGATTTGTGAAGGATCTTCATATCCCAGGCCCAGCTTCTCTGGGGAAAATAAGTTGGGAATCAGGTCGCCAGTAGATTTCTTGATTCGTGAACAGAAGGAAGAGAATATGGTTAAGGGCGTAGAGCGTTTCAAGTTGGAGTGACTGAGTCGCTGACGCGTGCCGACCCATATTTAGCAGAAATCCTCACGTGTCACGCTGGTTGTCACGGATCCGCCACAAACGACTTTTGACTCGAACTTTCTCTTCGAGGGTCAATACAATGGCCCGGGTCCCATACTCTGTTTCATTTTCCAAGCACTAGAAATTTCTCTCCGGAATATATGACTTGGACATTGGCTCGTCATCAAGCCTCACGGGAAGTGCGCTGTGGTCGCGTTTTCGATTCCTTTTAGTTTTCATGAACTGAAGGGACACATGTTAAACATGTGTCGGTCCTTAACTAAGCAAGATTTCATCTAGTGTTCCGGGAATCAGGTCTGAGCCCGAAATTCACCAGCCATCGAAGACGGCCAAATTCACCCGACATATGACTATGCTAATATATCTACCATTCGCTCCATTCTGACTCCTTCGGCATGACTGCAGCTTCTTGGAGAGAGGAGGCTGAGGACGACAAAGGAGATCCCTTTTGTGCTGAGGAGCTTGAGGCTTGTCAGCAAGAATGTCAAGTAGCAGGGGTGATCGGATGTCGATATCCGTAGCAACAGCAAAAATGGTACCATCAACACCTGTAAGGTCTGGTGGAGGTTGATCCAAAAACTCAAGACCATTGGTCTCGGATTGTGAGTTCATATCAACATACTCTTCAGCTGCAGTCAAAGCAAGTGGCTGTGGAAGGGGAGGAGGCTTCAATGCAGTACTTGACTTGGATTTGTCCTTGCTGAGGCCACTGAGGCGGCAGAGAGGTGGGAATGGCCATGGTGCTAAAGAATCGATTGCAAGCATCAACTTCTACACGATGACTGCATCACTACAGGACTCACAACCTGAGAGCCTGATCTCCAAGTCCGCGACGCATCGATCGTCACCCCGCGGCGGCGATTGTTTGTTTGCAAACCTATGGCGGCTGTAAGCGTGGTAATCCCGTAAATTTTAAACACGTCGGAAAAGCAATTTAAACAGCCAGTGAAGCACCCGGAAGATCTAGGATAATAAAACCTTCAAGTTACGCACAGGTGTTTGAGTCGTGAGAAATCAATAACAAAGAAAACGTCTGACAGGGCCTTGGGCCTTTCATCGATCGCAGATCGATCAACGTGTTTATCGAGGTGCAGTGAAACTGAGCCTCATCTGACAATGTCGATGCGGGCGTAGGATGGTAGGTGGCAGGAGCGTATGATGCCGATAAGTGACATTGATCAAGTATTCGGCGGTATAAGTGTGAAAGGCAACTGTCAACGAAGTGGATATGCGCCAGCATGGGAACATTTGTTGTGGGCCCAATCCTGCGGACATGAGGGGGTGTCTAAGAGGGTGGCGACATCGAACAATAGACTTTTGAGGGCCGGGACATGGTTGCTTTTCGACGGGGTAGGGTTGTGAGGTGGGGGATCACAAATGACCAAAGTGACCTCAATGGCATAGTGCGGAAGGTATGTTCCATCTTCGTAGGACGATGTTTTGATGGGAGAATCCCCCATGTGAAATGCAAAGGGCTGGAGGATTGAGGCCGGGGCGCCGAAAGTGAACTTGCCGATTCGGTTTCGGTTCAGCGGCGGTGTCTCCACAATAGCCTTACACAAGGACACTTAGGACTCTGAGTGTTAACTGAGAGTTACATAGGTGCAACCTGATAACCTGAACGTACCAAATGAAACAGAGACATATTGGCATGGATATGCACACCGAAACCACCCCGACACCACCCAGAGCTCTAGCGAAGCAGTCCACATAACCAAACCACGCACCCCACACAAAATGTCAACTAACACACTTCCTTCACTGCCGTGGGCCCATGGGACCGAACAGATGTCACCTAGGACGTGGGCCTAATACCAATACCAGGCGAGACAGCCGTTGAGGCGACCGTGACGCTCTGCCTGTCAGCGCGCGAAATGGAGGATACAAGGGTTTTGAGTAGAGGAGCCGGAGGCGTGGTATGTTTCGCGGCTTCTGCGTCGTCCGACTCAATGACGGTGGGCATGAATAGATTATGGTTATTGACATCGTTGGCAGTGTGAGTTTGGAATCTGGGAATGGTCCGGGAGGAGGTACGTCGATACTTTTTTGCGACAAAAAGGCAGGTCTAACGGTGCTCATACTGGCTCGCGAAGTGGAGGATAAAGTGCTTCGAGGCTAGCGAGTGATGGTCACGAGGATGATGAGATTGTCGACGCTTCGATGTCTAAACTGAAACAGAAGAATTTTAAGAGAGTCCTGTAGGCACTCGCTGTCGCTGATGTCTTTTATCGCCCAGCCTTGCAAATCGTCGACACCGCCTTCCCAGTCCAGCAATTGCTTATCCATTGCAAAACACACATGCTCTAAGCTTGTACCCGTATATGGAAAGTTCAAGTTTATGGCTGGCTGTGACAGGAGAATCTACGAAAGCAGATAATCAGCGATAACTTTATGGGGGTCACGTGTGATGTAACCCTTACCTGATACTACATATTACATAATACTATGTATACAAACTTTCGAATCGGACTCAGGAGCCTTTTGACATGGCAAAACGAAAGGCAGTCATAGCCAATGACGAAGACGACGACGACGAATTCATCGCTTCTGATGAAGAAAAGCCCAAGCTCAGCATCAATCAGGTTTGTATACATGTCAGAATGCCACGCGAGTCGAACGTTGATATCCCGATCGCGACGCGTCTTCCAGCGGAAGGGTAAGGCAGTGAAGGAGGACGAAGCCGACGAACTCGAAAGCGACGAAGGACGACCATTGGCGAAGAAGGTAAAGACGGAGAAACGTCCTAATCGCGATGTATGTATCGCGTTTCCGATTCCTATATCTATATCACATCCACATCCACAGCAAAGCGCATCAGCGGAAGACGGAACCGACGTCGTCGTTCGCTGCACATCAGATGGCGACAAATACATTGACTTAGGGAAGAAAAAACGTGCTACTGTCCGCAGTTACAAAGGCAACGTGTTCGTTGATATCAGAGAATTCTATGGGGCAGATGGCGATGAAAAGCCCGGAAAGAAGGGTGTTTCCCTGAACTTGGATCAGGTTCGTATTCTCCGCCATTTCAAGCGACATTGATACTGATTAGTGGTTCTCGTTTAGTGGGAAGCCTTGAAAAGGAGTTCAGACGCTATTGACCATCTCTTCACGGAACAAAATTTAAAGCAATGAAACACAATGTCTGTTTTCGAATTATTTTAACATCTATTGCGTCGTCTGTTTAAACAAAGTACTGCAGTGTTCGTTTTGTCTTGAGCAGATATCATTCTCTCGCACATCGAGGGGACAAAACTGCTTTACGAACAACGTCACATCCATTGATTAGCAGCAGGAAATGTTTGTTGGTCCCATGGCGCCCGCCAGTCATATTCCTATGTCTCGAGTTCTTTACAATGTTATGTATTGTGTAGTGCAGAATAGAGTCTATTCTATATTCCAATGTGATGACACCCACCAATTACGCAAGTCCGGCCGCAGCTTTATGAGCTCCTTCAAAGCCCATAGTCCACAGCCCTCGGATCCACGCCCGTGTCATCACCACGTATGCTTGTAGGTCCATGAACGTCTCTACCACGACCATCCGGGAATAGGTTTTTTCGAATTTCCTGTATGCAATTATTGGAGACATTGGGTAAGAACAAGAAACGGGATTCAGACGTACCACCAACAAGCGAAGTACTCCAACAAGACACTGAAAGACAAGAGACCCTTGTCTCTCATGATATCTATGAGTCGCTTCCGATCATCTTGCCACACTGCATAGGTACAATATTTTGCTGTGATTAGGAAAATACGAATCTTGAGTCGAGAAGAATGGTCAATCAATCAAATCTTTGGATATAGATAATCCGAACTTACATTTGAATGGGTTGTCATCAGGGCGTGATCAAGGCTCCTATAGAATTGCTAAACCTCAAACCCCGATAGGAAAGGAAAGGACTGGAAGCATACCTAGTCAAGTCGTTCAGTTTCAAGACCATCAGCACCCTCCGTGGAATCCTGCGCAACACGTCGAACACGGATAACAAAAGGCCTTCACGAGAAATCACAGCATTTCGGATGGCCTCCATCTCCTCTTCAGTCTGAGGCATCACGTCAATCATTCCAGACGCATGCTGGAACGATGATGCCGCCTCTGAGTCGCCATCTTGCAACGCAGCTCGTCCAGTTATCGCAGCTTCGAAAACAGGATACTGAAAATACGATAAACAGTTTGACTGTGTTGAACACATCCCCTGACATACCAAGTCAGCGCCGATGTTGCCCACTAGTTCGGCATATTTTCGGCGATCCGCACTGGTATTTGTTGAGGCCGGGGAGATGAGCGATAGCCAGAATTTGCTGTAATTTATTCGAAGTTCCGGAGCCATATCAAAGTAGAGACCATGATCCAGCAATACAATTTCAAAGTTATACGGCGATTTGGAGGCGGGCGGCGCAGGACGTATTAAAAGATTTCCTGATATTTATCAACGCATGAAGAAATCATCTTTCGGCATGGTACATTACCAGGATGGGGATCCTGAATGTTGGTTGTAAAATCATATAATAACTCCAACAGTCGGCCCACTTACTGCATGAAACCAGCCATTGATGAATACCATCTGATTAAATATTCGTGACAACTCCAAAGCAACCTTATTACGATCGATATTTGCATCCGCTAAGTACGCAAGGTCGTCAACTCTTGCCCCTTGAATGTACTCCATGATGAGGACCCTTTTAGTCGCCAAGATCACTTCAGGTATATAGAGGGATGTCGTAATGTTTTGGAAGTCACGCGTCGCTCGAGCGGCGTTTGACGCTTCATGAACAAAGTCCATTTCTTTTGGTAAATTCATCCGCATTTCCTCCTGGATGGAAATACGAAGATTGCATCAGTGCACTTCGATGATGAGAAGGGAATAGTATTCACCCCCAACCACGTGAACTCGAAATTAGGGAACCAGTACTTGATCCAACCTTCAAACAACAAAATGTGAGTTATGTAAGGAGCACAGAGACTTCTTGAGCGCGAACCCAGAGTGACTTCAACCATTTCCATGTCAATATCACAAAATTCAGCAAGATGTGGATGTTGCAGCTACCACCCGGGTAATATTAGTAAATGGGTTCAAGGATTCAGCAGGAAGAAACACACACCTTCACAGCCACTCGCTTCCCTGAATCTCGATGATGACCAACGTGTACTTGGGCCAAGCTTGCGACGCCAATAGGAAGAGGATCGAAGTCGTCGAATAACTCTGATATGGGTTTGCCCATATCTAACAAAAACAGTGCCTCTACATCCTCATAAGGAGTCGGTTCACATTGGTCTTGTAATGGCCTCATAGTGCTCGTCCATTCCTTTGGAAGCACCATCCTGATTCAGATCAGAATGAAATTCGTCGAGACCTTACAAGTTACTCACAGGGAAGCCATATGCTGGCCCATTTTGATAAATACACCTGCGAGCAAACACAGCTCCAGCACGGAACGGACCAACTACCTATCGACGGACTGGGACACACCTCCATTTGCAAGAAGCGCTTTCAAAACCCTCTTCGCGCTACGGGCATGACACTGCGAGTAAGCTTCCATAACTTCATCATCCGACCCGTATGTTCGCGCGAAAGTTTTCTTGTAGTCAATTGCACCAAGAATCGCAGCACCTGGACAAAGAGCTAAACATAAAGAAATCCAAAGAATCATAAATGCAAAGCACACCAGCAACCCTAGAACAACGCACGACTGCAAGGACAGAGTGTCTAAATTTTTGTGAATTCTCGTATGCGAACCATCCAGCGCCCGAGTACAGTAAAACAGATGCAGGGTACACAAACCATGGATCGCGCCATATTCGTGGATCTGAGGCTTTGCCGGAGTTCCAGCGACGATTGGTTTGTCTAAGAAGTCGCGAAGGGATCTTCCGCGAGATATCAGAAAACTGGAGATGTCGGAAGTTTCTCCAGCTCACACAATCACGTCGGAGGGGAATCATGAAAATATTATTGGATGGTGGCGTAACTTGCCGGAATCTAAATGAAGATCCTCAGCTTATAAAAACGTTATTACATAACAATCACATAATGTAATGTTATAGAAGATTAATATTATTGTGCTAGGAATACAAGATAGAATGCTGGTATCAAGGTGAGTTGTGTTATATGCAATCTAAAAGGAATTGGATAAACGATACGTGAATACAACATACACACATCATGAACTGCCTCTCTTGAAGTTTAACATCTGCGCGAGCGATATTCGATGAGAGGACTGTGCATCCTCATTCTCATGCATGGCCTCCGCATATCTTCGGGGTTACGTAAGAGACAAAACAGACGAGTAAACGGTAGCAAGAATGGAATTGCTCACAGCAATTTATAGCGAACCAGCTGTTCTTCTATCTCCTCATTTCGTAATCGTGACATGACCAGTTCGTTCTGAGCGTCATGCATAATGTAATAACAATTGCACTCTAATTTCAAGAACACGTACCAGAACTTCAACATGTTCAGTGCTGAGTTGCGCCAAACTGGCCTCGAGATTTTTTCTGTGAGGTATCAGTTCAACTTCAAGTAGCTTAGTCGGAATGGAGCCTACACTTGTGCAGATAAAATGCGGTTGCTATTTCGGAGTTCGTCGATTTGCAAAGCATGCTTATTGGTTTCGCGCTGTCAAAGAGTAGTAAAATCGGAACAAGCGTTAGAGTGGGGTGGTGAGGTCAAAGAAACAGGTCCTTACTACAAGGTCTTCGTACTCATGGCTATAACTATCGAGCATGAAAGGCGTTATCCGCAAAGAAATTGCGTCTTGAACGAACTCGTCCACTTTGTATGCAGTCTCCTTTTCGTCAGTACCCTCCTGAATGGATTCTATCTGGACCAGTAAGAAACAGTGTTGTATATATAACCTGTTCCTCAAAATAAATGGAGAGAAGTACTTGCCTTGTACCTGTCGAACAGTCGTGCATTCAAAAACGTAAGGATTTCGTCGAACTTAAGGGACAGCAAAAGGTCCTCGTTTTTCTGAAGAAGCATGATACTAAATCTGAATATGGCCTCGATCCCACTGGCCAAGCAGTTGTCATATATTCGGAAGACGATGTCCAACGGAAACCTGTAGTAAATACGTCAAGCGACGAATAGGTCGCAACATTAAATTTAACACATACCGATAGCTGAACATAGTCAGAAACCACTGCGAACAGAACATACTGGACTTGACACCTTGTCGTAGAAAATGAACGTGAAGGACTGGAAGTAGTTCTTCGATCAAACGATCAAACTGTGCGACGGATCACTGAAAGCATTGTTATGGTTGATAGAATTATGGCCTACTTGAAACTGTGTATTGAACAAACCTGTGAACATACTGTGGTAAAAAGAGGGGAACTTTGCTTACGAGACGTTGTTGTAACTTCGGCATTTCAGGGAGGAAATGTCCACGCAGATCATAGACATGCATCAGTCGCACGAGGAGTGAAAACGCCTCCTCGTCGGGCATCTAAAAGGAGAGTTAGATATCGAGATCAAGGAGATTCTAATGATGTACATTGAGGAGTAATATGGCCACCACAAAGGGAAGACCTTGACAGTAGCCAACTTGAGGATCGTATCTTCCTACATAGTCAGCCAGGATATAAGAACAGGGTACCAGAACTTACATTGAATATGCCTTAAGTACATTGAATAAATTCTCTTGACCAATGCCTTGACCATCTGTGAAGAAATCATGATGTGGAAATGTCCTAGAAGGTTCAAACAATGAGACCGAGTGCGTAAAAGTAGACGAGAACTTTCATGCCCGCACCTCCCCAGATCACGAGTAATAGCCTTCTCGTGAGGACTTGTCTCCTTTAGAAGCTTCAGGTAAGTGCTTTCAAGCTCAGGGTCCTTCGACGCAGCCCTGCAGAACGAAACTGGCCATGAGTCAAGACAATAACAAGCATGAGACAGGGCTGATCCACATTAGTTGCCACATCATTCCCCGGAGAGTTCCCGGAATACCCTTGGCAATTGCTTGAGCCAACTTCTCCGGCTGCTCGGAGGCGAATTCCTGGTAGTCTGAAAGAATCTAGTCAAGATCTCATATATGCGAGCGAAGGGGCATTCAAAATCGTACCAGAGATGACAGCTCCCCAGAAATCTTGGCAAAGAAATACCTGCTTCAGACGATAACCCACAAAAGTATAAAGGACTTCAACGTACCCCAGTCAATAGAACCGTTAACGGCATGCTTTTCGTCCTCCTCCTTTTCCCTCTGCAAACGGACAAATTCTTCTTGGAGTTTGTGCTGACCGTCTACGCTTGCTCTATTAAGCCGCACAGACTCATCGTCACCATTTTGGATATCCAGTCGGGCCAACATAGATGGAAGGTTGCGGGAAGACCGAATGGTGGTGTTGGAAGCCGATTTCTTATGCAATTGTTTTGAAATATCGGAAGGTCCGATCGATGATGTGCTTTTCCGTTTTCCCTCGTCCGCCTGGTGAGAGGTAGATCCTGGGTTGGTTGCGCTTTGTCGCGCAGATAATGCTACAAGAGAAAATCCAGATTCGTCGTCGAGAGCAACGTCATTGAACTCTGACTCTGTTACTGATTCTCGTGCAGGTATTTGGTTTTCGAAACCATTGTGTAAGGGTGACAACAACGACTCTAGTGGCACCACGGTGGGAGGACTGGATCCGGATACTACGAAAGGGGATTCAGAGGCATCCACAGACTCGGACATTATCAAGGATTCAAGGCAAGACTCTGGTGGTCAGTAGAAGTAATTACTAAATGTATCACATGGCGATATATTATATATAAATTATAATAATATTAATGCTGCTCAGTCAGTGCTCAGGCTGACGACCGAACATTCAAACCCGACACTTTGCCGACGCCACTGGCAGTTGCTTGGCACTGGGCCCGGCGTTGAATTTACCGATCGGAACATACATCATATGGGCCATGCATATGGTGCATTGTCAAATATCATCAACACAGCTCCACGGAACTGGAACTAGGATTCGAAGATGTTACTAAGTTACACTTCCAAAACTTAGGCAAGCAATCGTTGGAGGGGCAAGGGCCGGATTGTTTTTTAAGTCGGATTTTTGGAAGGCCCTCGCGGAACCAACCACTCTGGGAATAACATACTCGATATGGAAATAACATACCTGATTGGGAACGAACATACCAAGCGGAAACTTTAGTTCACAAATAGGAGGCATTCAGCGCGAAGCTAACATTCAGTATCCACTTCGTCCTCTCAATGTAACCCGCCCTCTGTTGTCAGTAGTGCCTGTTTATGTTTCTACTGACTGGATGTTAAAGCCACATTCAATCATGTTAGAGGCACTCGCGAACACAATATTGGCCATGTTGGATGGCTTAAACCTCAAATTATCCGTAGGTCGGATTTTTTTTAGTCGGCCGAACCGACCAACCGACCCGATATGTCGGATCAACAAGCCGAGGGAGGGAGGGCAAAACATGAAATAGTTTTGGTGTGTTTTGGTGTGTTCTTGCCTTATCATGCACCATTAGTGTCACATATTCATAGCTGCTCTTGCGGAAATTGACTCGATAAGCGGGATCAGAATTTTTTGAATGACGGAAGATGGCGGATGGGGTTCTCGAAGGCAATGAGGATGGTTGCGAATTTGATTGACAAAGCACTAATAATACTGGGGCCACCGGTTGTCATCAAACGCTCACAGTCACGGCTGGCTTAGCCCAATCCCCTTGGAAGTAAACAGTTCCGATCCGTACCACAATTTCGAAAGAACATTGTGAGTCCTAAGCCTTTAAATTTGCGACGGTACGGCTGATTCTCTCTCGTTCTGGTCAAGATGTCATTTTGTAGTGTAAGGCTCTTGTACAAGGTGAAAGGAGGCAGCCATATTGATACATAAATACGTCTCTCAGAGCTCCTGCTTCTCATATGCATTGAGCCCGCGTGGCCGTGTGGTGATCCCCGAATAATTTGCTTGTTAGCTGCTATCCTCCGAATCTGATGGGATACTTTGGCGCGGAGGAGCCCTCATTACAATGATTCCCTCCTTGCTGCTGCGTAGACTTTCTAGCTCGAGCAAACAAGTTCCCTCCTTCCATTTTTCAGAGCGGTCGTGCGCACGCAGGATCTTCCATCCAAGATACGACGAACAGTTTTTGCAGCTGATTTCTTGCATTGTATGAGCACCTGTGGCCATCAGCTGGACGGCAGGCCGAGATAGCTGAACATTGTATCTGTGTGTCAAAAAATAAATCCGGTTGAATGAGATTGTGAAGGGATCAATGTTACATTTCAGTGAAGAGTGTAGCTTTGCCAGAAAAGCCTTTGAAAGCCCTCGAGTGCGGTATCTGTCCGCCAATGATCAGCACATGGCCGTGACCCGAATGGGATTACACCTCACAGCAGAGACAGGTAGGAGGACATCAGTTGATGTAATGCAAGTTTTGCAAGTCTTGCATGTGAGAGGGTGTGGAATGGTAGGCAAGGGGCGTGAAATTGGACGTGCAATGCGAGGAACAGGGGGTAGACGACGAAGAACAGGACTAGAAGGTTTCAGTCTGAAATCCTGCACGCCAGCAGGCGGATAGTCATAGTAAGGATTAGACATCATGAAAGTCGGGGCGTACTAGGTACGTCCTATGTGATCATGCTCAGCAGCTATATGAAGAATATCCAAATAAATAGACCCGCGAATTTAAAGTTCCAGGAGGCCATCACGCTGAAGCGATCAAGGTAATGGCAGTGATATATACCCATGCACGATTCGACTCTGATCGCAGTTGAGTGACAGATCATCCACTTGCGGAAAGGGCCGAACGGAGAACGAATACATAGTCCGGAGTAACTTCCTAGTAGGTGCCACGGTAATAATAGCCTAAGGACCCGAGTGAATCTCACCTGAGGCTGCCTCCCGACTTTAAACTACGCTCGATCCGATGGATGAATTTTCGGCACTCTTCGTCATTCATTCATCGAAGGTTGATTGGATCATGATTGAAGGTATGTGATGAGTACGTTACTTTCATATAGTTGAATCAATCTTGCAATTGCCAGATGTTTCAACTGTCGGTCTGTCGACCAGACGTGTTGCTTATACGAGAAACATAGAGAAACGTAGCCTCGAAGAGTAGGAACCAGGTTCGGAGCCGGAACATACGGTGAATTGCCAGGAAGTTTCAAAAGCGTTGAGACTTAAAGCTCAAACATCAATGCATCAAGCTCGGAACAGAACAGCTCCGAATTTGGACATGTTATCACCTTAGCTTACTTCTGATTTGTCTGACATGTAGGCACTCAGTAAGTACTCCACATCAAGGACTCGAGGCACAACTGTATTCATCGGACTGAGGTCGGATCGAACTATCTAAAGAACTGCTTCCAAACATTTGAACCATGGCTAGGTTGATCTGCACAGGCAAAAATGTGCTTTTGCCTGGACATGATATCCAGCCAGCTACTTTGATAATTGATATATCAACGGGCAAAATCGTAACTGTCCGGCACGGTCATATAACCAGACATGATTTTCCAAGACTCGGAGGTGATCATGTCCACTGGATTGATGCTGGCGACAAGATTGTCCTACCCGGTCTTGTTGAGTATGTAGCTGCGACTGTCCGTCCCCATAGAAGGTTGTTAATATTGTTTGTCTTGTCAGTGCCCATGTCCACCTCAACGAGCCTGGTCGTACCGATTGGGAAGGTTTCTGGACGGGAACAAGTGCCGCCGCATCAGGAGGGGTTACGACCGTCGTGGATATGCCCCTCAACTCTGTTCCACCGACGACGACTGTTGCCAATCTCGAATTGAAGCGCAGAGCAGCCCGGGGCCAGTGCTTCACTGATGTGGCTTTCTGGGGAGGCCTCGTCCCCGATAATCAAGTATGTATCGTTGTTCGCCCCGACAAACAAGACATCTTAATATATCAGTTTCACAGCTGCATCTCAAACCCCTAGTGAAGGCTGGTATCAAAGGCTTCAAGTGTTTCCTCATTGAGAGTGGTGTAGACGTGCGTGATACATCGACGAGCCACCATTTTTCTTACCACTACCTCAGGAGTTTCCATGCGTGTCCGAACAAAGTCTGAGAGAATCCATGAAAGAACTTCAGGCAAGTCCGAGGGAATGCTGATTAACCTTGACTGACACAGAACATCCAAATGACAGGATACCTCCACCGTCCTATTATTTCACGCTGAATTAGACAGCTCACAAAACGAGGCTGAACCACAGCCAAACCAGCCAGCTCTGCAATCTACTTTATACTCCACTTTCCTTGACTCCCGCCCCCAGAAACTCGAAACAGATGCGATCTCTCTGATCACAACCGTCCAGCGAACCTACCCCTCCCTCCGATGTCACATTGTCCATCTATCAGCCTCTTCCGCCCTACCACTGATCCGCGCTGCCAAGTCTTCGGGTCTCAATTTGACCGTAGAAACTTGTTTCCACTACCTTTGCCTCTCATCGGACGACATTCCCAACGGCCGGCCTGAGTTCAAATGCTGTCCTCCCATTCGAGAGACAACAAACATGGATCTGTTATGGGAAGCATTGAAAGACGGTCTGATTGACTGTGTCGTCTCTGACCACAGCCCTTGTGTTACGGAGATGAAAAAGATCGAGGAAGGGGATATTATGAGTGCTTGGGGAGGAATTAGCACCCTGGGTCTGGGGTTGAGTTTGTTGTGGACTGAAGGGTCCAAAAGAGGGGTAACGATTGCACAAATCGTACAGTGGACCAGTACGAAGACGGCTGAACATGTTGGGTTAGGTGAGAGGAAAGGTCTGTTGAAGGTTGGTTATGATGCAGACTTTGTGATATGGGATCCTGAGGCTGAATTCGAAGTTCGTAATTTCTTACGGTGTGATTTGTTATCCTGAAATAGTATGACGATCCAGGTGACGAAGGACTCCCTAAACTTCAAGAACAAATTGTCGCCGTATGAAGGTCTGACTCTTCGCGGTCGTGTGGAGAAAACTTTTCTTCGTGGTTCCCTGGTGTACGATCATGCTAAAGGAGGCATCCTGGATCCCATTGGGAATTTATTATGAGACCAGCGACGCCCTTCAATGGACCCAGAGAATGTATTCGGTGAGATGGCAACCCTGTCGCGGCTGCGGGAAGACTGGATGACTTCTCAACATCCTTCGACGCTACGATACCTTTTCCTCTCACTAAGACCTCCCGAAGCTCGAGGTTTGCGGTGTCTTTCCTATGCCTTTTGATGAGAGTGATTGTTGGTTGAATCAATCTGTCAGTATGTATCGTTGAGACTGATCTATACTATGGGATCGATATCGTTTCTATCCATCTCACCCATTTTAGCATGTCTTTGCGGAGTCCAGCTGTTTCGGCTTGATTTCAAGTTTGCCACACCACATGCTTCCTTGTCCCATCTACGGTTTCTTAATCAGCTGGAAACATAGCCAGTTCTGAATCGAACAGTTGAGCGGTTGCACTTAAGATACACATAAGCCTCAAAGCTAGATCGTATCCGAGATTCCGTCAGTGATAGATAGAACCTCGACATTCACCTACATACAGTTTCGGAAAGCATAAGGGCAAATTTAGTTTCCTCGGATTCGAACGGTACTTACAGTAGTAAAGGTATCATGATGTCGAAGTGTTCGAATTCCTTCCAGCATAGCAGCAAATTGATCAACTGATGAAATCCCGCATGCCGGCGCCGTTAAGGCCTTCGATTGTCCAGTGAATTCATTGCCCGTACACTCCAACGGGAAAATTGTGGTCTATACGTCCTTCTATCGAAACATGGAACATCGTGGATGATCGATGAGGTGTGGCTACAACGTTCAGGTTCGGCCTGTTATGGTTCTGTGCGTGTTTGGCGCCTACTATCCATATTTCAAGCTCCAAAGCGTGTCCCCGCTTAATTCCTGCTACGCTTCAGGACGTATCTGGTGATGTTGCTTCCAGGATTCCTGTGTCTGATGTTGGTGGTCGTGACCAGTGTTTCTGCTTACATTCCAGCCTTGCCAACCAACGACACCAACATCGCGATTGCGGGGGGTCTCAATGTCACCGACGTTTCGAAACTGTACTTACAATGGTCCAACGGGTTCGCTTCTAGTCTTCTGTGTGGTTACGTCAATGTAGCTTCATCTTGACTTTACAGATCGGATTGGGAAAATGTCTCATATCAATTAGCAGGGAATGGCAGCCAAGGCATTAGCAAAGTAAGTTCAACGCACACGACGTCTGGACTCATTGTTCTCATCCATCTGGATGATGCGATATCTCGCCGAACATTTCGGTCCAATTTAAACCCCTTTGTCTTCACAGGGTGCCTTGGTTCATTTCTCTGAGGAATCAGTCAACAACGATACAGCGCCAAGTATGTTGAATGTTCCGTGCATTTTTTCATGATTGGAATATTTTATATCCACCAGCTTCAACTCCATGGATTGCATTGGTGGCTTGCGACGCTAATGCAACGAATCAATCTCTTGTGGATGACATATTCACTCTCGCTCGTGATAAAGGAGCCGTATCAGCCGTAACTTCATGTTCTCTGTTACATTTCTTCAATCTAATCGGACCTCGCTTCAGCTTTTATTCTCTCTCTACTCCACGGCCTGTGTTATCAACCCCGCGTATACGGACCCCGATACATTCGATCAGGTTTTCGATATCTTCTCTACGCAGAGTTTGATTTCATCCCAGTAAATTCTCTCCTTTTCTGTCACTACGAACATCAAGACTCAATCGTAAATATACTTGCAGTATCATCGAGTATCAATTTGGTCAACTTGGTGCCAAGAACGAAAGCCATTATGGATCATATGGATCCACGTGGCTCAATGAATCGGGCACCGATATTAATTCAACCATTGCGTCTAATACTCCAGTCGCTCCTGGCTATCTCTTCGCCACGCTGCAAGCATACAATGCTACTGGGGATACTACCAATCCTAACAGCACAGACGGTGGCGCAGGAAATACTAATTCTGCGAACGGCAATAACACTCCCAACACAGCCTTAGCCATGTTTGTTCTGTTTAACATCGTATTTCATGGTTCTTCTGAATATTTCCTTCTAGGATTATCCTATACGCCTGCACAGGCTGCGTTTCTGCTCTATTTATTGTCGTCATAATCTCTGGCGTACGTGATCTCCTTCCTTACAATCCGCCCTGATCTGAGAGATTTTTAACCAGGCTGTCAGGGCCATCCGTCATCCAGAACGATATGGTCCCCGAGCGGCACGTCATGCAGGGGGCGAACCTGGACAGAGCCGCGCAAGGGGCCTCACCCGTGCTATTCTGGATACATTCCCAATTGTTAAATTTGGAAGTTCAAATCCCAATAATGCACCGGCACAACACAACCCAGACAAGGATGTGGGAGCTTCAGACACCAACGCCACCGACGTCGTCGACTCTCAGGTTGCTGCTATGGAGATGGCGGATTGGGAAGTTGTTGATGCAAGGGCGCAACCAATTTCCACTGTGTTGCCGAGGGTGGGGAAAAGGAGAGTTGAGGAGGACGTCTATAAGCCTGATGATGCACAACCCCGGGCCAGTGGCTCAAGAGATAGTCCCCAATTCGATCACACTAATACACTGCGCCAGGCTGATATTGGTGGCCCACGGGCTGATGCAACCCGCTATCCGACTAATCTCAGTGAGGATCCGTCCCGAAATACTGCCCCTATGGATCGGGACGATGTGGTGCCAGCTGCTATTGGACGAGAGACGTGCCCAATCTGCATTGTGGATTTTGAAGAAGGCGACGACCTTCGACTGCTGCCATGTGAAGGCAAGCACCGTTTTCACCAGCAATGTGTGGATCCCTGGCTGTTGGAGCTGTCCAGTTCATGTCCGATCTGTCGACATGGTGCGTTTAACTATCATTTACATCAAAAAGGAACGCCCTGAATGATTGGATGTTCATTTGATGACCAGACTTCCTTGCGTTAGAAACGATGTTGTCGGTTGAACCAAACAATGATGTTGCTCCTCGTCCTTGGATGCAAGGTTCTCCTATTACCCATGGCAATCGATTTTCACGATATCTGCGATTCGCCAACAACCGACGCAACCATCGCGACAGACGGGAGGAACCCGATCCTACGGATCCTCCTATGCCCATTGCTCCAGAAACCTCTATGTAAAATGTTGCAATTTCATCCATCATGGCGTTCCTCCAACGTGTACCTAATCATTCTAATCTGTATTCCTATAGTGGATTCAATAATTTTGTATGATCTCCGTTTAATACAGTTTGTCTGGACTATATATCATCGGTACCGTCGTAGTACTACCGTTCCCTCTGTCCGTTTGTAATTATCCCATGCCGTCCGAATATGCTCCTATCTTACATTAGGCTAGAGGTTTCGCTGAAGATTGACACTGCTGGCTACGGGCTGCGGATTCAATGCTATTCAGCGCTCAACGTTGAAGTTGTAGATTAGGTGGTGGGAAGTAAGAAAGTTAGGTTAGTTATAAATTAAGATGCTCGGATTCTATATATCTGCGCGCAAACAGTGACCTTCTGGTAGCCAAAAAGTCGATTATAATGCATCAATCATCAGATATCTCAACAGGTCATCAAGCCAATTGACTAAAATTAAGCCCCAAACCTCGCCAGACGCCTTCTCCGAAGCTCATCAACACTAACGGTCTCCGCCGCCACTTCCACAGAATCCGACGACGGGGTAGTACTAGTCTCATCCGACAATAATGACTCTACATCGCTTCTATCTCCCCCTTCCGAGATCCTTCCCAAGCCACGTGAAGCAGACACATATTCCGGGACAACGCCGCTCGGATGTGCGGGTAGCGATGGGGGAGTATGGTGGGGTTGAAGCTCAGGCGGTACCCATCCCGACGGAACGTGCTCCAACGATTCTTTCAAAGCAGCCTGTAGTTCTGCATCGTCGTCGTCGTACACTCTATCCCCTCCTCCATCAATTGGCGGCGCGGGGTACTCATTCCGTTTCGCAGAAGGTATCCGCGGTTCATCGATGTCCAAATCGATATCCCCCTCCGCGTCCTCATCCGCATCCTCGTCTTCATCCTGTCCATGCCCCTCAACCCTCGCCGATGCCTCACTCTCTTCAATGGCGCGCCTCAACATCTCTTCCTCGTCATCATCACCTGGCCGTCTTCCAATCCCAATCCCCCCAGCTCCAGGCCTCGCACCACCTTCAGCCCACAATTCCCGCTGTGCGAACTCCTGCTGCTCCTTCATCCGCTGCAACATGAACCTATTCCGCTCCATGCTAGCTGCCACTGGGTCGATATCTGCGGAGCCCGTCGGGTAGGGTGGCATAACAGGGTATGGGAGTTGCGTTGGGGTGTGGGTGCCAGAACCTTGACCAGAAGCGGGACCAGGGGCATGGAAAGGAAGGTTTGCCTGGACAAGGGGAGATGGAGCAAAGGGAGGAGCGACAACATCTTCAGATGATTCGCCCATCAGTGAGGCTTGTAATGCTGCTTGAAGTTCATAATCTTCATCTTCAAGGACTTCCATGTCAGTAGGTGCACTTCCTTGTGCTTGGGTATTATTGCTCGGTGTGACTAACGAGGAGGCAGCAGAAGCGGTTGTATGAGAGGAAGAGAGGGATCGCAGGGTGGGGCGGCTGGCAGAGGTGGGTTCGGGGAGGGTGGACGCTATTTCGTCGGCTCGTGTGCGGGGTAACGCGAAGGGTCCGGAAGGATCTGCTTGAGTTACTGCAAAAACAGAATAACCTAGTGTACAAACCGTAGTTTCTGAGAGTGAATTACGGACAATATGGAAGGAAACAAACCATCCGCCTCAGCCTGCTGCAGCACCATCCCTAAATACAACTTTCCCACCCACTCGGGAGCCGGGAGAAAGGAGTTGAGGTTGAACCAGTGCCCGTCACCGGGGTCAAGATCGACGTTGGCGACAGCGGGGCCAAAACGGCGAAGAGTGAACCAGTGTTGTTGGTAGTTCAAAATAAAGGCTAGTTGGGTGCTTGCAGAGCACATTTGATTCATCAGGATCGATGTGTTTGTATGGGAGCAGGCTTACTGTGGGTGGTCCTGGTATGGTCGCATATCTTCTCCACGCCATCGGGAGAGACTGGAAATGTGGATTTGAATACAAATTTGTTGTACGCAAAGGCTTTGGCTGGATTCTCACTTTAGTCCCCAGACTTTCAATCCGTTATCCAAGACTTGGACGGAAAAGAAACCTGTGGCACACGTTGAGCAGAGACTGGATGGGAAGATTGGCTAGATTAGACAGACCTGTGTCATCCATGTTGGTACTGGAAATTCCTGTGTTATGGTCGTCATAGCTTTGTTCCAGCACGTCCAAGTTTCGCGCGATGTCTGATAGATCTGGTGCAGTGAACTTTGGTGACACACGCATGTATCAGACATCACATTCTACGGTTACCCGGGGGTGTACTCACGTAATTTCCTTCTGCAGTGTCCCAGATCGCAAGTCTGAGCTGGAACCAATGAAAGATACGTCGGGATGAAATACACGCACGCAAGAGAGAATTAAGAGCGTGCTGAGCACAGAGCATAGACCCGGCTTGCTGTTTCTCATGGTAGATAACGGACGTCAGACCTTCAAGACCAGCCATTGGACTGAGTAAATCGCGCTGGAGGAGGGCGTGGAGGGGAGCAGGTCTCAAAAAAGTACTTGAAAGGAGCAAAAGATGAAGTGACGCGAGCTCTTGGCACGTGCCATAAATAATAATATTTTTGTAATGGTAAATATTAAATAAAATTGAGTAAAAAAACTTGTCTAATTTAGCTGCTAGCTGAATAGAGGTATTGGCAAGTATATATCAATATAAATTCAAATGTAACCTGATAAATATTATTTAATAAAAGTTAGACTGTGCAATAAACGTTGAAAGGCTTGTGAAAGGCTGGCATTCAAGACTGCGGCGGCCAAATTCGACAGCTTGTTCTACTTCTCATGCCAATCATCGGTGGATCTTCGTTTGCGGCTGCTGTCTTTGGCAATGGAGATACCAACCATTGAACCAATACCGTGACTTGGCGGAAGGCTTCTTGCTGTGGAGCGTTTACTATGTAAAATGTATAGGCTAGATAGCCCTGTATTCAAACTGTATTTAACCTTTTGAAGTTTTACGGATTTATTTTGTGTTTGAGTCAAGTTTGAGTTTCGCCTGCTATCCTCGAATGCCACGCTGCAGGGCTTCGGCAGTAAATCTTCACTCACCATCCGAGGCACATTGCGATACTAGGGAAGGCTGTAATGGCAAACAGCCAAAGAATGCTGCCCCAACATAATAACATGTGATGGGATTGAACAAATTACCTCAGCTCCACAAGTCTAAGTGGGATAAACAAACGGTGCGCGTGGTTAAGTGGTAGTAGAAGAGTTAGGAACATACACAGATGTTTTTATGCCTGAGAGAATATTTACGGCCTTTAGACTTGACCTGGAGCGCAAGCACGGGTTCAAAGTTCCGGCGTCCGATTCCGCGAAATATTTATAGTTTATTTAATGTGATTGAATTGTCTCTGTTTGGCTTGCATGTTGATGCCAAACAACTTGCTGCCACCGTGACGCGAGGCGGCGACGCGCAGGTGTTTGCGCAAAACAGTTATACGTCTTTAACGTTCTCGTTGCTTTTTCCACCATACTCTCGATGATCCTACGGCCACAAATAACCAGATTGTTTCGTCTTTTCTCCCTATTTCTCCTCCTTCACACACTCTCACCCGTTTCGGCAGACGATGCTGCCTTTGACTGCCTACTCACTATTGACTCCTTCAAATACAACTTGACATCTCTTGCTGGCGAGCATGTTATCTCACGGACACGAGAAACCCCCCCATCCTCAATGGTTGACTCTGTGACATTCAACTTGTGCGCCGACCTCAAACTCCAGGACGGCGTTGCTGAACGAGATCAGGTGCGCCATAATTCACATTCGATTTTGGTTATTCACTAATGCTCATCATGTTTACAGTGTCCAAGTGGGACGAGAGTATGCCTGACTAAAACCAATAAGAAAAGCGATGACCCAGATAGGATAGTCGCCGTCGTGCCAGTAGTGCAAACGTCTTCGCTCAATCCCGAGTACTCTTCCCTCTCCAGTTCGTGTTTATCTAAATATCGTCTCAGATTACTCACTTTTATCCAACACAGCACCAAAAGGACTCTCCCTAATTCTACACGGGCCTTCCTACCCACATCCATCCGACTCAACCCCAACACCCCAATCCCTCAACCTCACACTCCTATGCGCAATAGAAAAAGGCGATCCAAAATTTACGTCATATGATGGGTCTCAGCTCCAGTTAGAATGGAACGCACCAGCTGGGTGTTCAGATGGCGGAGAGCATGGAGGTGGTAGTAAGGACGAGGAGAAGGAGAGTGTCGGGAGTGGGATTGGGTGGTTCTTCCTTGTGTGAGTTTTTGTGTGAGGTTGTCTTTGTGAGAGATGTGACTGACATGTATTGCAGATTGTTGCTGGCGTTTGCTGCGTATTTCGGGCTAGGCGCTTATTACAACTATTCAACCTACGTCGCAAGTGGTGCCGATCTTATCCCGTACGTGTCTAAATTTTGGCTGTGTTTTCCCTCGCGAATTCTCCACGATTTGCTTCTTCCTCTAACCTTTTCTTTGCTTTAAAACATCACTCACATGGAGTCTCCTCCACAGACACCGTGACTTCTGGAAAGAAGTTCCTTACATGCTCAGCGATGTCGTCTCGCACCTCTGCTCCACAGTTCGTCCTCGGCGCAACTCCAGTCGCGGTGGTTACATCTCTGTGTAACTCACCCACGAAACCTACTAATGTTCTCGAATATTGGTTCTCTTACACAATTGAACTAATTTGATTCTTTATTCTTTGCATTGATACCCGGTTGGTCTTGGGAGATTATCCTGTGGATTTTAGACTGCTGGTATACTTCCACGACCAGAATTGTCATCCCGGTATAGATTTATATGCTACATAGTGCATCAGGTGGTAGTCTCCGAAGCCCCACGATGCAACACCATCAATATTTTGTTCTGGCATATGCACTCAACAATTCATCAGTTGGGATGAAATCACTCACTCTTTCACGAGCAAGTTGGAAACGTCAAGCAACACAATCTGGAAATTTATCATTCACAATGTAGTAGACGCCCGGAACGACATAAGTGAGCCGAATTCGGGCTCGAGAACCCCCAAAGTATGTAACGTAATCACAAGTGATCCATTCAACAGGCTGGTCCGCCAACGATGTCGTGAAGACGATAGTGATTCGCCTGATGAGGAATGCCGGTAAACATGACGATTTGAATGGAGGTAAAATGCAGTGTTCAACGAAGCATCATGATAGGAATGTATGGATTCAAGTTCATGTAATGAAGGTGATAAGAGGTGTAGTTTCTAGTCTGGTCATCCATTGCCTTTGTACATGATGCATATGGCTCAGCTCATGTTGCATTGTCCATGATGTTTGCACCATGCTGAATACAGGTTCGGGTTCAAGGTCCATGAAATCCTCAAGTCCGAATGACCATCGATGAAGGGGGCTCTGACGTAACTCGGCAACGGTTATCAGAAGCGATGTTTTACCATACTCACCCAACGCCGAAGTAAGGGCTTTCGCGATTCCCTTGACGATGGCTAAACAAGGATATCTGTTCAATATAATTTCCGGCAGGAAGGAATGGCGACACACTTCCTATCATCTTGTTAGTGTCCTCATCGCTCGTGTCAGCCTCGACTTTTATGGGGTCTTTTAGTAACTAGTCTGGTCCTATAAAAACCAGGGCATGATACATATGCTAAGCGCCAGCAAAGCTGGACGGAGAGAAGGGCCCACCTTTATAAAGGCGCCAATATCAAACATGAAGCGTTCTTGTCCAAAGTTGGCTTTAATGATCTGGCAGGGACATCAATTTCTGTCAATCTAAGTTTCGATATTCACATACAGATCCAATGCTTGTGAGACCGATAGCAGGGTATAATGGGCCTTCGATATGCTCGAGATGAAAATCTAAAACAAGAGGGTTCGTTTATGTGTGGGATATGAGGATGCGGTATACCAACCTACGAGGGCACCGTTCTTGGTGTGCGTTTGTTCGCCCAGTCAATCCCGCAACCTACGACGTCACCTGTCCAAAAGTCGGCTGAAGTGGATAAAGGGAACTTATTTAGCGGTCGATACCTGATTAACTCGTGTACAGAACTGACTTGTTGTTTCTGAGGGTTCTATCATCACCACGCCATCCCGAAGTTTCTTTCATCATGCCTGGGATGTTGATGTCCGCCATCAGCCCGTGCTCAAACTAGATTGCACCCATGGTATTCAAGGCAACTCACCAGGTGCAGCATTCAATGCTGTCTCAGGCGCTGTAGTTCCAATGCTCAGGCATGCCCCTGCCTTGAACACCAACAGCTCAAAATAATATATTCGCGAACCCTTCTGGCCATTGTTGTATTCAGGTATGGATGTACTATAGTCTGTGCGAGTGCAGCGTGGTTGTGTAGGTCACCAACAAAATGGAGACCTATACCATCTGGGTAGATGCTAACGCAGATCAGATTGGCTCCAATGGGTTGGCCAGTTGGACGGGAGCTGGTAATGTGCCATGGATGACAATCTTCGTGAATGGTAAAATGTGTGGTGAGATTCACCGTTGGAATGACGTTGAAGAGATGCATCATGGAGACACTTACCCTGGCATGCGATAGTTCAGAATATGTTGCTGTGCCGGGGAGGGTGCTTCAGCTCAGGTCCTCAGGATCATCCGACTTCCATAGTACAGTACTAATAGTACTAACTTTTGGTTCCTTTCATGGGCGTTCTGGAGTAAACAGCTACTGCAGCTGTCACAGGTTCTCGTGTAACGTTCCGGGAACGTGGTCGAATTTGTCGACACTTCAAGTTGTCTTAAAGCCTGGGCCTTATACACATACTGCAGTCTCTGCGAGCAAAGCTAGAATTGACGTTGACGGCATTCTTACACCAACATTGTAATCCCTTTCAAACCTCGAGTGTAGATGAACCATCGCTTTGACACCAGCACTGGATTTACTTCAAGTTCTCGCTGAGTCTGCATCGTTGCTGCATCGGGTCGCCACAAGGTCGCCATCAGAGAGAATATTATGGAGTTTGTCGATCGTCGCATCTATTCGACGTGAACGTGTTCTTCGGCGAAGTACATGATCTACGTAAGCGAGTTTGGAATCGTTTTGTGGAAAATCTACCCAAGTACCTTTGCCATGTGTAACCAAGTATGTCACGCCTTGTGACGACGGATGTGACGTGTTGAAATTTAAACGCTGAAAGCTGAAGATACTACAGTGTCGGAACGACTATTCTACTGCATCTGAAAAATCATGGCAAAAAGGAAGTGGTATGTTGTGACTGCCGGTAAGGCTGTTGGGGTATTCACAAATTGGTGAGTTCCAACTTTACAAATGACGCGTTCAAGATTTATGTAATAAGTTAAATAACTATTACTGCAACTTGCGACCTCTTCGTCTTCTCTCGTCTTCGCTTGTTGCACCTTGGATTCTGAAATTTCTTCTCCGACTTCTGCTTTCTCACAGGCTTGAAGTGGCTCCCTTGGTTATTGGAGTATCTGGGGCCCTCCACCAAAGTTTCTCTACTGAGGAAGAGGCTAAACGCGTCTTCGAGGGGGAAAGGGCCAAAGGAAACACCAAAGTCATCGGCATCGGCCAATCAAGTGGTTCCCCGTCGAATTTACCCCAATCAGCTCCACCTGTACGGTCCCCGACAGTTGTATCATCATCACAGTCGCAGACGACACATTCACGTGCACTCGCTTCCACGACAAGTTCACCGCGAACGCAATCTACACATAGAGCTGCGGAAATCTCGCCTTTGAGCTCATATTTGTCGCCGCCAGCGACTGGAGTGACATATGTAATTGAATTACCCAACATAACCACACCGTTGAGGTTAACCTCACCAAGGGCGGCAACCCAAGTACCTCGCTCTCCAGAGCCTCGTACTACAGCCCATACACCGTCACTGCTGAATTCTTATCCGAATTATGCCAGCTCAAATTCAACGTCGTCCTCGCCAGCCACTGGGGTAACCCACTTGTTGAGTCCGCTCAATTCCCCAAAACTGCAGTCACAAGGAGATCCATCCTGGCACGAATCTTATGGGCGGACTTCCAACCGTTCATTGCCCAATTCACCCAAACATGGGGCGATCGTGGCCCCTAATTGTAATACTTCGTCAATGATAGGTTCCCCAAGGAGTGGCCGTTGCCGGTGTCAGCATACTTGTCGTCATACATATAGTTCTCATGTGTCGAGTGCGGCTTCTTTCGGCTTCTCGCAGTCCTTGCATATCCCTAGTGGATCATATGAGAGTGGGGATGATCCGCGTTCACCGAT